>Ga0206126_10001207_pt1 | contig 31810 bp, 19 predicted proteins | sample Helgoland_Spring_5_FD_148621 | JGI IMG/M metagenome (GOLD analysis project Ga0206126, IMG submission 148621) | Pelagic subsurface seawater microbial communities from Kabeltonne, Helgoland, North Sea - Helgoland_Spring_Bloom_20160412_1 | ecosystem: Environmental > Aquatic > Marine > Epipelagic ...
TATGATAGGCTTAGCTTTCCTTTTTGGTGGAGAGCCAGACACAGATGGTGATGGTATTTTAGATAAAGATGATAATTGTTCAGAGATTCCTGGACTTGCAACTTTTAACGGTTGCCCAGATACCGATGGGGATGGTATCCAAGACAGTCAAGATGATTGTCCTCAAATCCCAGGTTTAATTCAATATAATGGTTGCCCAGATACCGATGGAGATGGTATTCCAGACAAGGATGATGTGTGTCCAGAGGTTCCTGGTTTAGTCAAATTCAGCGGTTGTCCAGATACCGATGGAGATGGTATTCAAGATAGTGAAGATAAATGCCCAGAGGTTTTTGGATTAATTGAAAATGAAGGATGTCCTAAAATGACAGAAAAAGTAAAAGATCGACTTGAAAAAATAGAACAATTAATTTTATTCGAAACGGATCAGGATATTTTAACAGAAGAAGCTTTGATTTCTCTAGAAGAAGTTTATTCTATTTTAATTCAATATCCTAATTTAAATATTATTGTAGAAGGACATACCGATGATACAGGTGGAGTGAATTACAATCAGGAACTTTCTGAAAAGAGAGTAGCTACCGTTCTACGTTTTTTAATCAAGAGAGGTATTTCTTCAAGTAAAATTAAGAGCGCTGCTTATGGAGAAACGCGCCCACTTAGAACAAACTCCACTTCGGAAGGAAGAAGATATAATAGACGTGTTCAATTTAATATTAATGAATAAAATTATAATTAATTTGAGGATAGCTTAACCCGATTTTCTACATTTAGGGATGCAAACTTTTTTAGACGATGTTGCTAAAATAATAACAACTTCCCATCAAGAATTAGATCGGGTTAAGATTATTGTTCCAAGTATTCGATCCATTACTTTTTTAAAAGAAGCATTAAAGAATGAGATAGATGTTCCAAAGATTGCTCCTGAGATAATTAGTGTTGAGGATTTTATAAAAGAGCTATCTGGTTTAGAGCGAATCTCAAATATGGATTTACTTTATACTTTTTTTGGAGTTTATTTTCAAAACACTCCAAAAGAGAAGCAGGATTCAATGGAACAGTTTTTTAACTGGGCACCTACTTTAATCCAAGAGTTTAATGAAATGGATTCACAATTAGTTGATTCCAATTCTCTTTTTGATTTTATGGATGCAGTGGGTAATATTGAAAAATGGGATCCTAAAGTAAAAGATAATATTAAGAGTCGCCATCTTAATTTTCAGAATGAAATCCCTAAACTATATAAATTACTATTTAAAGAGTTATTTAATAATCAAGAAGGATATGCAGGAATGCAACTTCGTGAGGCAGTTAGGAATTTAGCCTTCTATACTGAGCAAGAACTTCCATTTCACTATTTCGTTGGATTCAATGCTTTATCAAAAGCAGAAGAAACAATTATTCAAGAACTATTAGCAACTGATAGAGCTGAGGTTTTATGGGATATAGATGAGCAATTTTTTAATGATCCTTTTCAAGGAGCAGGGCATTTCATAAGGCATTATTTTTCAAATTGGAATGCCCTAAAATCCAAGAAAATTAATAGCTTTTCAAATTCATTTTCCTTTGAAAAGCAATTCGAAATTTTTAGTATTGCTAAAAATACTACTCAAGCTAAGGTAGCTGTTCAATTGGCAACAAATTTATTTGAAACAAATCCAAAGGAGTCTACTGTGATAGCTCTAGGAGATGAAAGTTTATTGCATCCAATCCTTTCGTCACTTCCTAACAATGAATTACCGTGGAATATAACAATGGGTTATCCATTAAAAAGCTCACAATTTGCTAATTTTTTCCAAAAATTATTTGAACTATTAAACTCTAATAGTGAGACTGGATACCCTTTTTTTTTAGTAAAAGAAATTTCAAAAATAGCTTTTATTGACACTATTCTTGAGGGAAATGGGCAGTCCGTGAATGAGGTTTTAAGGGATTTTGAAAAATCAAATCGTTTGTATATACCTATTGATACTTTTACAGAAGGAACTGGACTTAAAGAAATATTGTTTAGTCCTTTTGAAACCGTTCCTCTTTTTCTAGATCGAATGCAAAAATTAATGGAGGCCATTAAAAAGTATTATTTAAATGAGGAGGAAGACAAGCTGCAAGAATACAATTGCGAGCGGTTTGTTTTGATTTGGGAAGAAATACTCTTAATGCACTCCGAAAAGCCCTATTTGTCTTCGCTCAATGAGGTTAAGATGGTTTTTGAAATGCTTATTCAAAATCAAACACTTGATTTTTCTGGAGATGCACTTTCTAAACTTCAAATCATGGGTATTTTAGAAACACGTTTATTGGATTTTGATAATGTTATCATTACCCACGTAAATGAAGGAATAATACCTTTTGGTAAAACTTCTGTTTCGTGGATTCCTTTTGATGTTAAAAAGAAGTTTGGAATGAATACTTTTATCGAACAAGACCATCTTTATGCATATCATTTTTTTAGACTTTTGCAAAGAGCAAAAAAAGTTTTTTTATTGTACAACGCAAACCCTGAGGGACTGTTTTCAGGAGAGAAAAGTAGATTTTTAGTTCAATTAGAATATTTTAAATCTCCAAAGCATGAATTAACTTTCAGACAAGTAGATCTTCCTTTTAATAACTTAATCGATTCAGTAAAACCGGCAATTAAAACAAAAGCAGTCTTGGAGCAGTTGAATGAAATGGCAAAAGAAGGGTTTTCGCCATCATCACTGACACAATACATAAGGAATCCATATTTATTCTATGAGCAACGTATGCTCAAAATAAAACCACTAGACACTCTTGAGTTAAATCTGAGTGCTATGGATAAAGGAACAATTATGCATAAGGTTTTGGAAGTGCTTTATCTGCCATTTGTCAATCAGAGTTTGTCATTGAATGATTTCGACCAAATGTTGCATAAATTACCCGAGACACTTAAAGATTGTTTTAATGATTTGTATAAAAACGACGATCACAGAACAGGAAAAAACCATATTGTTTTCAGGGTAATGGAACAAATTTTGAGGTCTTTTATTCTTATGGAACGGGAACTTGTTTCTCAAGGTAATACATTGATAATAAAGGCATTGGAGCACATATTTTGTAAACCTTTATGGGTGGAAAAGATAAAGAAGGAAGTTGTTTTTAAGGGAACAGTAGACCGAATCGATTCCTTGAATGGTGTTCTTCGATTTGTAGATTATAAAACCGGAAACGTAGAAGCAAATGATCTTGCTTATTATGAAATGAGTGAAGTAACTTCTGACCCAAAAAAAAGTGCCCTATTTCAGGTGTTTTTATATAGTTATGTTTTAAAAGAAGAATTTTCAAATCAAGATTGCCTTGCGGGGGTCATTCCATTAAAGAATTATGAAAACTCTTTTTTAGTTACCTCAAAAAGGATCACTTCTAAGACTAAAAAAACGCTTTTGATAGATTCAAAGGTTCATGAAGCCTATGAAAATGAACTGTTTTTACTAATAGAAGAAATATATGATCCTTCTATTCCTTTTATTTTTAATGAATAGTAAATCTACAACTGAGCCCTTTTTATTTTATCATTCAAAAGAGTTTTGATTATTTTTCCTATTTTTACTACTATTGAATTAGTATTACTTACTATATATTTAACAAAATTAAATTTAGTTTAATGAACCTTTTTTAATATTTGAATAATTATGTCTACTAAAGATGATTTTGATAAAATTGACACAAATAAAGACGGCGTTATTTCTGAGGAAGAATATGCAAATGCAAAAAAGTCCTCTGGAATTGAAAAAGAGAAATTAAATTGGTTTGTACGACTCATTACTCTTGGTGACCGTTTCGACATAAAAGATTTCTTTGATCGATTCAAAAAGTCCATTGTAGAATTTATAATCCTAGTTTTTGGTGTAACGGTTTCATTTGGTATAGAACAACAGGGAGGGGAGTCAGACAATCGTTTAGATGGTATTGAAAACTTAATCAATCTTAGAGAGGAAATTGATGATATGATAAGGTATACCGATGGATATATTGAACAAATAGATTGGGTAGCTGCCATGTATAGAAAACAATACGATAACTGGGATAAAAAAAATGACAGTGTTTTTATTGATTTCATGGAAGACGATGAAGAGCCAGACGGGGGATATTATTTTTCACCCATGGCGTTTTATGCACAGAGAGATCCTTTTGAGCCCCCACGAGTTAACTTTGATGCCATAAAACTAGACGGTACTTTCAGATTATTACCAAAAGAAGTCGGACTTAAAATGACGGATATTTATGATGGTACTACCCTCAAATATTTAATCGGGAATACAGGTAAAATTGAGGAACGATACGTAAACCAATTTATTGATAGAATAGCCAATAAGTGGGTGTACGATTTACCCTGGGTAGATACCAATTATAATGAATTTTGGATTGAAAATAGTAGTTATATACAGAATGATAAATTTGTTAAGTACAACTTATTTAAAAGGGTAGATCTCTGGGAGAATAGTGTTCAGGAGCAACTTCAAAATTATAAAAACTTACTAGTCAATGGAAATCAAATGTTGGACTCTGTAATCTCTGTTCGAGACAGTGAAATTGAATTTATTTGGTGGGTTTTAAATTCTAAAGACTAGTTTTACTGATTAATTCAGAAACCAGTTTTCCAGAAATAAGTGCTGGAGGTACTCCGGGTCCAGGTACTGTTAATTGTCCTGTAAAAAACAAGTTTTTTACTTTTTTACTTTTTAACTTAGGTCTTAAAAAAGCTGTTTGCAGCAGCGTGTTTGCCAAGCCATATGCATTTCCTTTGTAGGAATTATATTCTTTTACAAAATCCTTTACACAAAACGATTCACAAAAAAGCATCTCCTTTTTTATAGGTTGATTTGTCAATTTTTCAAGACGCTCTATTACTATATTTAAATATTTTTCTCGAAGTTCTGGCGTGTCTTCAATTCCAGGAGCAATAGGAATCAATAAAAAGCAAGCTTCTTTTCCTTCGGGAGCCATTTTAGGGTCAGAAACTGAAGGAAAGTTTGCGTAAAACAAAGGGTTTTTTGGCCATTCTGGATGGTCATAAATTACACGAGCATGCTCATCAAAATCCACATCAAAAAAGAGGGTATGATGCGTAAGGTTTTCAACTTTTTTATCCAATCCAATGTAGAACAGCAAAGAGGAGGGAGCAAACACTTTTTTATCCCAATAGGCTTCGCTATAAACTCTATATTTTGGATCCAAGAGCGTTTCTGAATGATGGTAATCTGCCCCAGAAAGAACAATATCAGCGTTTATTTGTTCACCATTAATTTTAATTCCCGTTGCCTTACCGGATGCATCTACAGTTATTTTTTCAATTGGTGATTGGGTATGAAAAGTAACCCCTAGTGATTCTGCTAGAGAAACCATGCCTTGGACGATACTGTACATTCCGTTTTCAGGATGCCAAGTCCCTAGACCAAAATCTGCAAAATTCATGAAGTTATAGAATGAAGGGGTGTTAGAGGGTTTTGCCCCTAAAAATAAAACAGGGAATTGTAGTATTTGTCTAAGTTTAGGACTTTTAAATTCTTTGTATACATCCCTCTTGATATTGCTTAAGAAATATTTGACTTTTTTTATCGTAGCTGTTGTGACTAATTCTAATGGAGATAAACCGGGACGATAGACTAAATCTTTAATAGCAATTTCATAATTGTCTTTAGCGCTTGCAATAAATTTTTCTAATTTTTGACTACTCCCAGCTTCTTCTTTTTCAAAAACTTCATAGATTTTTTCTAAGGAATCTCCAATGGGAATTATTTCATTTTCTCCAAAAACAACCTGATAGCCAGGATCTAAACGATTGAGTTTATAGAAATCATTCGTGCTCTTTCCGAAATCGTTATAAAAAGATTCAAAAACATCGGGCATCCAATACCATGATGGACCCATGTCAAAGGTGAAGCCTTGTTTTTTTAATTGTCTTGCTCGCCCACCTAAAGTTTCATTTTTTTCATAAACGTGAACATCAAAGTCTTTTTTAGCTAAGTATGAGGCTGCTGACAGGGATGAAAACCCTGAGCCTATAATAACAATCTTTTTTTTCATAACCCTACAAAGGTATTATAAAGCGTCGTTTCATTAAGAAGATTGAACTTGAAAAAGTGAAAAAATTTAATTCATTTTAGAACCCGCAGCCCAAGTGACTCCCCTTACCATGATTTCCCAAACCTCTGGAATTTCAAAATCTTCTTTATTATGTCCTAATGAAGAGTAAAAGACACGCCCTTTTCCGAAGGATTTTGTCCACACAACTGGAACTTCCACCCCTTCTATCCATGAGTCATGATCCCCAGAAAAGCGAGTAGTAGCCAATATATTTATTGCTGGATCAACATGCATATAATATTGCTCACTGTGTAATGAAAAATCATTTACTCCTTTTAGAATAGGGTTTTCTTGAGCTATTATTTTTACTGTATAGTCAACCTGCCCTCCAGGATGTTTTACGAATTGTCCTCCAACCATATATTGATATTCCGTATTTTCTCTGAAAGTATCCCCCAAGCCACCATGACAACCAGCTAAACCAACGCCTCTCGAAATAGCGTTTTCTAATGCCTTAGATTCATTAGCTTGAATTTTACTCATTGTAATATGTTGAATTATTAAATCTACTTTGCTCATCACAGTTTTATCTAGATATATTTGAGTTGAATCTGAAATAGTAACGATTGCTTTTTGACCTTTTAGCCAAGAGGCTATTTTAGTTGCAAAAACTTCTGGCTGATGCCCTTCCCAACCTCCATAAACAATTAACACGTTTTTATTTTCCAATGGGAAAGTATCATTTTGAGCATTTAAAAGAATTGTAAATAAAAAAATAGATACAATGATGGGTTGGAAAAGGATTTTCACTTTATGAAGATTTTCTAACTAAGGTATTAATTAATTCTCTTTGGAATTAAATATTTCCGTAACAAATGACGCACTAATTATACCTGTAGGGATTGCAACTACACCAATACCAATTAGAGAAATTATTGAAGCAAAAACTTTTCCCCAAACAGTAATAGGGACGATATCACCGTATCCAACGGTTGCTAGTGAAACCGTAGCCCACCAGATCGATGCTGTAATGCTGGAAAATACCTCAGGCTGTGCATCGTTTTCAAGGAAATATATTGCAGATGCTGAAAATAGAATGGTGAGTAAAGAAAGAAATAAGGTAAAGTATAATTCGTTTTTAACCGATCCAAGTGCTTTAATGAATAGTTTTAATGACTTGCTACTTCTACCTAGCTTAAAGATCCTTGAAAGTCTGAATAAGCGAAGAATTCTGAAAAAGCGTCCGTCTAAAAGAACAAACTCTTTGATATAAAAGGGAAGGATTGCAACTAAATCGATAACTCCAAAAAAACTAAATACATATCCTTTAACACCATGCCATTTAGATTCTTTATAGTTAATGTATATCCTAAAGAGATATTCAAAAGAAAAAATTGAAATTGAAATTAATTCAAAATAATAGAAGATGTATTAATATTCAAGTTTAATGGAAACATGAGACTCAAGAACCATAGCCAGAATATTTGCTATAATAAGGGCGTAGATAAAAATATCAAAACGCTTGAATTTCTTCATAATGTCAATTTTTATCTACTAAATTATTAAAATAAATAACACTATCATTTAAGTACATATAATTAATTATCAAGTAGTTATATTTTATAATTATTTTTTCACATAAAAATCTTAACCAAAAATAGTTTTGTTTAACTTTTTTTAATTAACTTTAAACAAGTTTAAATTCAATTTGGTTTCAAAACGTCTCTGATGATTACTTTTATAAGTTAAGTTCTATAATCACAATCAGAGACGTTTTTCTTTTCAAGCATTCCCTTCCTTACTTTAAAAACATTTAATTTCGTCAATGAATTTTTGATTAATTTGAGATTTATGCAAACTGTTACCACAGTTACTTTTTTTTCTTTTACAACAAATAAATTTTGGGCTTTCAAACAAATGGGTATTGCTCCTCTCAAGTTAGGTAATATCAAGGGATTAAAGTTTTTTAAATTTTTAGGCACGGGTGGAGGAAGTGGTTTTAGTCTTTGGCCGGATTTCTCTACGTATGCTTTTATGGGAGTTTGGGAGCAAGAAGTTGATTTTAATAATTTCATTGAACAAAATCCTATTTTTTTGGCTTACAAAAAGAATGCATCTTCACAAAGAAATTTGATTTTGACTCCCATAGCAAGTCATGGTAAATGGGGTGGAATAAATCCCTTTGAACAAGAACAAAGCATCAGAAATAAGTTAAATTTAGGACGAAAAGCAGTCGTGATAACGCGTGCCTCATTGCGATGGTCAAGGCTTATATCTTTTTGGCTTTCTGTTCCAGCAGCAAGCAAGGCAATTCAAAATGCTTCAGGTGTTCAATATTATAAGGGGATTGGAGAGTGGCCATTCATTCAACAGGCAACCTTAAGCATTTGGGATGATTTTGATTCTGTAAATTCTTTTGCATACAAAGGGAAACAGCATGCGGATATTGTCAAAAAGACAAGATCAAAAAAGTGGTATAAAGAAGATTTATTTTCCCGTTTTTATTTAGTCTCTGATAAAACAATTTCTTTGAGAGTATGAAAAAAGCAATTATAATAGGTGCTGGAGTTGCTGGCTTGGCAGCTTCTATTCGGCTAGCTTTAAAAGGTTATAAACCACATGTTTTTGAGATCAATTCCTATCCTGGAGGGAAACTTTCAGCTTTCGAATTAAAGGGATATCGATTTGATGCTGGCCCTTCTTTGTTTACCATGCCCCATTTTGTCACTGAACTTTTTGAATTGGCAGGAGAAGATTCAAAATTACATTTCAACTATAGAAAAAAAAATATTGCCTGTAATTATTTTTGGTCAGATAAAACAAAGTTTAGTGCTTATTCAGAAAAGAGAGATTTTTTAAACGAAGTTGAAAAAGTTTTTGGGGAGCCTCAGAAAAATGTAGATAACTATCTCAAAAAAGCAAAAAAGAAATATGACCTCACAGCCAGCATATTTCTTGAGCAATCACTACATAAATTAAAAACCTATTTGTCATTGGATACCTTGAAAGCGATGTTTCATCTTCCAGTTTTTGAACTTCAAAAAACACTACACCAAGCAAATAGTCAAGCATTTTCATCTACTAAATTGGTTCAGCTTTTTGATCGATATGCTACATACAATGGCTCTGACCCTTATCAAACTTCGGGTATAATGACACTGATTCAGCATTTGGAAGGGGACTATGGTACTTTTGTTCCAGAAGGTGGCATGGTAGCCATAACCGAAGCCCTCTATAATTTGGCATTAAGACTTGGGGTTGCCTTTGATTTTGAAACTCAAGTGGATGAAATTATTATAAATAATAATGGTGCAAAAGGAGTTCGTGTTAAAGACACTTTTTATGAATCACACATCGTAGTTTCAAATATGGATATATATCCTACTTTTAAAAAGCTTCTCCCTCAGCAAAAGCACCCAATAAAAAAGCTGTCTCAGGAAAGGTCAAGTTCTGCTGTTATTTTTTATTGGGGAGTACAACACAGTTTTAATGAACTGGAGCTTCACAACATTTTTTTTTCAGAGGATTATAAAAGTGAGTTTGAAGCTATTTTTAAAAAGAAAACAGTTTCAGATGATCCTACAATTTATGTGAATATAACATCCAAAGATGTTTCTGGAGATGCTCCAGAAGGGTGTGAAAATTGGTTTGTTATGATCAACACACCCTCTGATAAAGGTCAAGATTGGGAAGTAATAGTGAATCAGTTAAGAGGTTTTATTATTTCTAAGTTATCTAAAGAATTAGAAGTTGATCTAGAGTCATTAATCGTTTGTGAAGATATTTTGACCCCTCCTATAATTCAAAATAAAACACAGTCTCATTTAGGGGCTTTGTATGGTTCCTCAAGTAATAACCCAATGGCCGCTTTTTTAAGGCACCCTAATTTTTCAAATCGTATAAAAAACCTCTATTTTTGTGGAGGAAGTGTTCATCCAGGGGGTGGAATTCCGTTGTGTTTACTCTCCGCCAAAATAATTGATGATTTGATACCCGAATTATAAAATGAATAATTTTTCTCTCTTAACAAAACAAAATATTTCCATAGGATTGATTTGGTTGTTTCATGTTTCAGGGAGTATTGGAATAATATATAGTGATGCAACATGGTTTTTAAAAGCAACTCCAATAAATCTTCTTCTTAGTTTTGTGTTGTTATTGATCAATACCCGTCTAAATAAAAAGACGTCATTCATTCTTTTACTTTGCTTTGTTACGGGGATGTTAGCTGAAATCATTGGAGTAAAATTTGGATTTCTTTTTGGGAATTACACATACGGGGATGCACTAGGATATAAAGTTTTAGGAGTTCCTTTAATGATTGGTGTAAATTGGAGTATTTTGGTTTTTATAACTGGATTTATTGCTCAGTTTTTTTCTAACTCATTGTTTTTAAGAGTTTTTATTGGGGTGGGTTTAATGCTGTTTTTAGACTTGGTAATGGAGCCTATTGCACCAAAACTTGACTTCTGGACCTTTGAGGGAGGATTGGCCTCTTTCCATAATTATTTTGGATGGGCAATTATAGCTTTGCCACTTCAGTGGATGTTTCATAAATCAAGCGTCAAAATTGAAGGTCCTTTTCCTTTTCACTTATATTTACTTCAGGTTCTATTTTTCCTGATACTTTTGTTAAAGTTAAATACCACAGGATTATAGCCAAATACAAGATGATGAAAAAAGTAGTTTATTTTATTTTTTTAATGGGTTGTACTTTTTCATGTAAAAATGAAGCAACTTCACAAATGACTGTTTCATCCACCACAATTGAAGAAAGTGAAAATTCATCAGAGATGATTTTTAATTTTTCTCTAACTGACTATCCCACCGTTTTTTTAAAAGAAGAAGGACTTGAAGAGTGGGAAGACTTTGAAAGACTACATGAATCGATGGCTCGTTTATCAGAACTTAACCTAAGAGATGTTGATGTTGATTTGTTAGCGCTTTCTGGAAGGTTAAAAAATTTTGCAAAAAAGAAATTTCCAAGTTCACTTGAGGTTCCTCAAATTAGAAGCCGTTTAAAGGTAGTTGAAATGCAAGCTCAAAAAGCACGATATTTTAACAGGCATTATAAAAAAGACTCCTTGGTTCCTTCTTTAGAAAAACTGTATACTGCATACAATGCTATGCTTTCAAGAATGTTGAGTTTGAGAGAAGAGTCTTCTGCTGTTTCCTCTGAAACAATAGATATAAATTAATAAAGGGGATTAATTTCTTTTTCAGCAGTATATTTTGAAACTAGCATTTCGTTTTGCTCTGAGGCTTGAGTAAGCCTGTTGAGATTACTTTCAAATTTTGTTTCTTGATTTAATGCTAAAATACTTTGATAGATCTCAACCAACATTTTGTCTGCTTCAATACATTTTTCAAGTGCGGTAGCTTTCAACGTGTCAATGGAAGATATTAACAATTGATTGAAATTAAAACCACCAACTACAAGGTCATCATAGGACATTCCAAGGTTTTGAATCTCACTAAGAGCCTCTTGAAAATATCGATTTCTAATGAGGGCTTCCTGGTTAAAATAGCGTTTTTCTTCTGACGTATTTGCATGGTCGGCAGCCTTTAAATAGCCTAGCTTCCCATTTTTTAAATGTGTTAGTAGCTTTTCTAATTGAGCGATATAAAGGTTTTGTTTTCCCATCTTAATTTGATACTATCAAGATAGCTAAATGTGCTTGTAATTTTTGGGGATGTCTTTTTTTATATTAACAGATTATTGACAAAATAGCTGAAAGAGGTATCTCTAGTTATTTTTTTTCCTTCTATTATTCTAATTAAAGCAGCTTCTTCTTTAAATTGGGGTTTGGATAATTTTAATTTTTCTGAAATAAAAGTGTAGTATTCTTTTCTTGTGGGGTGATGGGGTGAAACTAGATTGTAAATACCCTCATTTTCAAAATGATTTAACAATGCTGAAATTCCATTAACAGCGTCAATTTGATGAATAAAATTGATGCACCCATTAGGATTTGAAATTTTTTTGTCTTGTAAATAAACAAACGGATTTCTGTCTTCTCCCACAAGTCCTCCAAGGCGGATGATAAGCGTTGGAACTTGAAAATTTAGAAGCTTTTGTTCCACTTCATAAAGAGCTTTTGCAGATGTTGTTTGTGGATTAGGAACTGTATGTTCATTAAAGATACCTGCACTATTCCCATAAACAGAGGTGCTGCTTAAAAATAATATTCGATTAATGGACGATGACCGAATTATATTTAATACAGTTTTGATTTTTTGAACGAAAGAAGAAGAACTATTTTTCCTGTCAGGAGGAATTGAAATGATTAAAGTATCTATTCCATCAAAAAAAGAAAAGTCACCGGTAATCTTATCCGGGAAAACGTCCATCTGAAAAGCAACGATTCCTTTTTTCTTAAGCAAACGGATTCCTTCTTTACCTCTTCTAGTTCCTCGAACGGTATACTCTTTCTTTTTTAAAACCTCTCCAAGAGCAATTCCAAGCCAACCACATCCTAAAATTCCTATTGTATTCATTATTTCGAAAATACTGATATATTCTCATTATTTATGTGCTAAAAAAGATATTCCCTAAAGTTTTTAAAAAAAACACTATATTTAGTAAACTTCAAATTAATTATCCATGCCCATAAAAAGTTTTCAAGGAGAAAGGGCTCAAAAAGAGCGAATTACTCCCAGCAAATTAACCGTTTCAGATATTATGACACATCAGTTGATTGTTTTTAAACCTGAAGACACCATACATGAGGTAATGGAAGCTTTTATAAAAAACCGTATCTCAGGTGGCCCTGTAGTAAATGAGGAAGGGGATCTGGTTGGTGTTATTTCTGAAGCAGATTGTATGAAAGAGATTTCGGATAGCCGTTATTTTAATATGCCAATTTTAGACAAATCAGTATCTTATTTTATGACTAAAAAGGTGGATACAATTGAGTCAAACATGAGTGTTTTTGATGCAGCAGCTTTGTTTTCAAAATCAAGTAGAAGAAGATATCCAGTAATGAAAGGTAACCGTCTTGTTGGTCAGGTGAGTAGAAAAGATATCGTCATAGCCGCTCTAAATATGAAAAGCCATACGTGGCGTTAAGTAAAAATATCTTTTGCCATTCTATACGTATTAGCATGCGCTTCTATAATAACCTTTATATCTTTAGAATATCCGCCCCCCATACTACATTGAACAGGAATGTTTCTTTTTTTACATTGGCTTAGAACAAAGGTATCTCTCTTTTTACATCCTTCCAAGCTCATCCCTAAACGGCCTAATTTATCTGTCGATAAGACATCAACACCACAGAGATAAAAAACAAAATCAGGCTTAATTTTGTCAAATAAAGCAGGAATAACTTTTTTGATTTGACCCAGGTAAGTTTCATCCTCAGTTCCATCCTCAAGGCCGATATCTAAATCACTTTTTTCCTTTCTGAAAGGATAATTTTTTGAACCATGAACGGAAAGTGTAAATACTGATGGATTGGTTTTAAATATAGATGCGGTTCCATTTCCTTGGTGTACATCTAAATCTATGATTAATATCTTTTTTGCTTTTTTTGTATCAAGTAAATACTGAGCTGCAATAGCTTGATCATTTAAAAGACAAAAGGCCTCCCCTCGATCAGAAAAGGCATGGTGAGTACCTCCTGCAATATTCATTGCAATTCCAGTTTCAAAAGCCTTTTCACAGCCCATTATAGTTCCTCCAGCGATCACAAATTCACGTTCAACAAGTTTTTGGGAAAGGGGAAATCCGATGCTTCTTATTTCACTTTTTAGCAAGGATAATTCACATAATCGTTTTACATAATTTGCGTCATGAATTTGTAAAACTGTTTTTAATGTTGCGGGAGTTGGTTTGAAAAAGTCTGTTGCCAGACATGTACCTTCATAAATTAGTTGCTGGGGGAGTAATTCATATTTTTCCATTGGAAAACGATGATTTTCTGGAAGGGGGAGTCTATAAATTGGGTCGAAGGCGATAGGAATAAATGTAGTCAACTTCATTTAATGAATCGATAACCCTGTTTTAGCATCCTTATTTTCTGGATTGACAAAGACAAAGTTCCCTTCTGTATTTTCACCCAATAAAATCATACCATTACTTTCTATTCCTTTCAGAGTTCTCGGATGTAAATTGGTCAAAAGAGTTACTTTTTTTCCAATTAAATCATTTGGGTTAAAATCTTGTGCAATACCCGAAACGACTGTTCGATTTTCTTCTCCCAAATCAACAGTGAGTTGCATTAACTTTTTAGTTTTACTTACCTTTTCTGCCGCAATTATCGTGGCAACTCTTAGGTCTAAAGAAGAGAAATTTTCATAGGTAGTCTTTGGCTTTAAAGGAGCTATTTTTAAAGATTCTATTTTGTTTTCAGCAACACTCACTTCTAGTTTCTTTCGTTGTTGCTCCATTTGCTCATCTTCGATTTTTTGAAAAAGTAAATAGGCTTCTCCAATTTGATGACCGGCATTAATTAGAGTTGAGGCATCAGAGACACTATCCCAACTTAGTTTTTTTGAATTTAGACACAGCATTTTCGTTAATTTTACTGCTGTAAATGGAAGTATAGGTTCACTCAGAATGCTAAGTCCAGCAGCAATCTGTAAAGCGGTATGCATAATAGTTGTAACTCTTTGCGGATCAGTTTTAATCAATTTCCAAGGTTCTGAATCTGCTAGATATTTATTTCCCAATCGGGCAAGTTGCATTAATGTTTGACTTGCTTCTCTAAAACGATACTGTTCAATTGCCTGTCCTATTTTTTGAGGTAGTAGTGCCATTTCTTCAAGAACTGCTTTGTCAAAATCAGTTAGATTTTCTGCTTTAGGAACTTTACCATCATAATATTTATGAGTAAGGACCACAACACGGTTGATGAAATTTCCAAATATTGCCACTAATTCATTATTATTTCTTGCTTGAAACTCATCCCATGTAAAATCATTGTCTTTAGTTTCTGGAGCATTTGCGGTTAAAACATAACGAAGCACATCTTGTTGATCAGGAAACTCCTCTAAATATTCATGTAACCAAACCGCCCAGTTTTTGGAAGTAGAAATTTTTTGCCCCTCTAAGTTTAAAAACTCATTGGCAGGTACATTTTCCGGTAAAATATAATGTCCATTAGCATGAAGAATGATAGGGAAAATAATACAATGAAACACAATGTTATCTTTTCCAATAAAATGAACTAATTGTGTTTCCTTGTCTTTCCAATACGGCTCCCAATCTGTACCATTTTGTTGTGCCCATTCTTTTGTTGAAGAAATGTATCCAATGGGAGCATCAAACCATACATACAACACCTTTCCCTCACCACCAATCACGGGAACAGGTATTCCCCAGTCTAAATCACGCGTTACTGCTCTGGGTTGTAAGCCATTATCTACCCATGATTTTACTTGTCCGTAAACATTGGGTTTCCAATCTTTTTTATGTCCCTCTAAAATCCAATTTTTTATGAAATCTTCATAGCGATTTAAAGGTAAATACCAATGTTTGGTTGATTTTAATGCAGGTTTTCCTCCACTGATAGTCGACTTAGGATCAATTAATTCTGTTGCGTTAAGACTACTTCCACAACTTTCACATTGATCTCCATATGCCTCCGGATGACTACAAATAGGGCAAGTCCCTGTTACAAAGCGATCAGCAAGAAACTGCTGCGCTTCTTCATCAAATAATTGTTCAGATTCTTTTAATTCAAAAACAGATTTTGCCTCTAAATTTTTAAATATTTCTTGAGCAGTTTCATAATGTATCTCTCGAGAAGTTCTGGAATAATTATCAAATGCAATTCCAAATTTTTCAAAAGAATCTCGGATGATTAGATCGTATTTATCAATAATCTCTTGGGGTGTTTTCCCTTCTTTTTTTGCTTTTAAAGAGATAGCTACTCCATGCTCATCGCTACCGCAAATAAAGAGGACATCTTTACCTTGACAGCGAAGGTAACGGGTATAAATATCTGCTGGTACATAGACTCCAGCAAGGTGACCAATATGGATGGGTCCGTTTGTATAAGGAAGTGCTGCAGTTACGGTATAGCGTTTTGGCATGATAATCTCTTCAAATTTTGTCAAAAATAAGCAAATATCTCCCTAAATATAAGAGAACGTCTTATCTTTAATTAACTCAAATCATTTCTTCATGGCACAGCACAACCTCTTTGGTCAAGAAGCAGAACAGAAAGCACTTTCCTTTTTATGTAATAAAGGCTATGTTCTTTTGGAAAAAAATTATCGTTTTGGTAAAGCGGAGATTGATTTGTTGATGAAAGATAAAGATTTACTTGTTTGTATTGAGGTAAAAGCTCGATCTACAGACTTTTTTGGTACGCCAGAGAGTTTTATTACTTCAAAGAAGATTAAACTTTTAGTAGGAGCTGTAAACCACTACTTAGAATATCATAATCTAGATTACGAAGTGCGTTTTGATGTCCTATCCTACACGATAAAAAACAAAAAGTGGATTTGTAAGCATATTGAAAGTGCTTTTTATTCTTGGGAATAATGTTTTATTTGTAACATTTTGTTTTAAAATAATTACTTTTGTTAAAAATCTATATAAATGAAAACTATAGCTTCAACTGTAGCGGCCTATGTCAAAACCAAGCCTTATTTATCTGCGGCTCTTTCCGATGGGATTATAAATTTGACTTCTTTAGCACGTAAAATAAAACCTCAAATTGAGACTTCTCTAAAAAAAACCGTAAATCAAGGCGCAATAGTTATGTCATTGAAGCGTGTTTCTGATGAAGCAGAATTTACCTCTGACTCTTCAAAAATATTAAGTGTTTTAAAGAACATGGGAGACATAACAGTACGATCTTCCCTAGTAGATTATAGCTTTTCAATTTCTGATACATTACTATTGAATCAGTCAAATTTACTCAAGGAAATCGAACATAAGAAAGAGGTTTTTTATACTTCTTCAAGAGGAGTTGCAGAATCAAATATTATAGTAAGTCAAAACATTGCTCCTTTAGTAGATACTTTATTTAGTCAAGAAACCTGTCATTCCAAAGTTGAAAATTTATCTTCAATTACCATAAAACTCCCTACAGAAAACGTTACAATTCCAGGGATTTATTACTTCATTTTTCAGCGACTATCTTGGGAGGGTGTTAATGTTTATGAAGTGATTTCTACTTCAAATGAATTTACAATTTTGATTCATGAAAACCAGGTAAATATTGCGTTTGAAGAGATTAAGAACCTGAAGTCTCTTTAGGTAAAACGAAACTATTCAAAAGGACTGTAAGCGTTTGTATATCATTAATAGATTGTATTGCCAAAAGCAACTTCAAGCCATTAGAAGTATTTTTTTCTTTTAATTTTATTCGATCGGGTGCTTTTTGAATTTGAGTGAGTAGAAAAGTAAATGCCACCGTTTGAAAAAAATCACTTTGTTGGTCTGAAATAAAGTAGCATATGCAGCTACCTCTTTTGATGATCAAGCGCTCAATTCCTAATTGAGTGGCTACCCACTTGAGTTTCATACTTTCTAGAAGTTCAAGGGCGGCTTCGGGTAAGGGGCCAAAACGATCCTTCATTTTATTTTCAAAATCAACCAATTCTATACTTGTTTTAACCTGACTCAATTCTTGGTATAACGAAAGACGCTCTTTCACAATATTGACATAATCATCTGGAATAAATAATTCCAAATCTGTATCGATTTGAACTTCTTTTACATAGGACTTTAATGTATCATTTGCCTCCTGCTGATAGAGCTCTTTAAACTCATTTTCTTTCAATTCGTCAATGGCTTCCTGAAGAATTTTTTGATAGGTTTCAAATCCCATTTCATTAATAAATCCACTTTGTTCTCCACCCAACAAATCACCAGCACCTCTTATTTCTAGATCCTTCATAGCAATTTGTATACCAGACCCTATAGCAGAAAATTGCTCAATAGTTTTAATTCTTTTTTGCGCATCACTACTCATAGCGCTATGGGGTGGGGTAATAAAATAGCAGAAGGCTTTTTTGTTACTTCTTCCAACGCGTCCGCGCATTTGATGTAGATCACTGAGGCCAAAATTATTGGCATTATTTATAAAAATTGTATTGGCATTGGGTACGTCCAATCCATTCTCGATAATAGTAGTGGCAATAAGAATATCAAAATCCCCTTGCATAAAGCTCAACAAGGTTTTTTCTAGTTTTGTTCCCTCCATTTGACCATGACCAATTGCGATTCGTGCATCTGGAACCAAACGCTGAACCAATCCAGAAATTTCCGCTATATTTTCTACCCTATTATGAATAAAAAAGACTTGACCACCACGTTGTAATTCATACATAATTCCGTCACGAATAAGTGTTTCGCTAAAACGAACTACGTCACTTTCAATTGGAAAACGATTGGGTGGAGGAGTTGCAATTACAGATAAATCCCGAGCGGCCATCAGACTGAACTGTAAAGTACGTGGGATGGGGGTAGCCGTTAATGTCAACACATCAATATTTTCCTTTAAGGAGCGTATTTTTTCTTTGACTGCAACCCCAAATTTTTGTTCTTCATCTACAATGAGTAAGCCTAAATCTTTGAAAACTACATTTTTGTTGACCAGTTGATGTGTTCCAATTAGGATATCTATTTTACCTTCAGATAAATCTTGTAAAATTTGATTTTTATCTTTTGTAGATCGGAAGCGATTTAAATAATCTACACGAACAGGGAGCTCCTTGAGGCGGGCAGAAAATGTTTTAAAATGTTGAAAAGCCAGTATGGTGGTGGGTACCAATACAACTACCTGTTTGCTGTTATCTGCAGCTTTAAAGGCTGCTCTTATGGCAACTTCCGTTTTTCCAAAACCTACATCTCCACAGACCAAACGATCCATAGGTTGTTGAGATTCCATATCCGCCTTAATAGCTTGGGTTGTTTTTTCTTGGTCTGGGGTATCTTCATACATAAAAGAAGCTTCCAGTTCCCATTGAAGATAACTATCGGGATCAAAAGCAAAGCCTATTTTTTGTCTTCTTTTGGCATACAATTCAATGAGATTAAACGCAATTTCTTTAACCTTCGCCTTCGTCTTTTGCTTGAGTGCCTTCCATGTTTTTGAGCCTAATTTATATATTTTAGGAACCGCTCCATCTTTGCCATTATACTTACTTATTTTGTGAAGTGAGTGAATGCTTAAGTACAAGATGTCCCGTTCTCCATAAATGAGTTTAATAGCTTCTTGCCATTTCCCTTCTACTTCAATTCGCTGTAAACCTCCAAAGGTTCCAATTCCATGATCAATGTGAGTAACATAATCCCCCACTTCCATTTGAGTTAATTCCTTGAGGTTTAATGCTTGCTTTCTGGCAGCATCTGATTTTAGTTGATATTTGTGGTAACGTTCAAAAATTTGATGATCCGAAAAACAAGCCCATTGAGCTTCTAAATCCTCAAAGCCTTCATAAATAGATAGTACTTCCGTTTTATAGTGAACTGTTTTTTCTAACTCTTGAAAAATATCATGGAAACGCTTGGTTTGTTGTTCATTGCTGCAGAATAGGGTATTCTTGTAACCTCTTTTATTATTTTCGTTGAGGTGCGAAATGAGTATATCAAACTGTTTGTTAAAGGCATGCTGTGGACTTTGCTTCACATGAATTTGAGAAGTAATAGGGAGATCTTCAGTTCGTTCTAATACAAAAACAGATTTGTTATGACTGTCTTTGATCCATTCATCCCGGTTCATAAAAAGGGTTTCAGGGGGATATTGGGTTGTAACTTCTTTGGAGTTATAGGCATCTGTGGCTTTTTCAAAAAGCTGTTCTAGGCGTGCGGTAGTTTTGTCAAAATTAGAAAATATAAAACTGCTGTTAGCAGGAAAAAATTCTAGGATAGATTTACGTTTGTCAGTAAAATCATTGTTGGAAGTGTCAGGCAATAATTCTATAGAATCAAAAGCTGTAATGGAGCGTTGGGTTTGCACATCAAAACTACAAAGGCGTTCTACTGTATCGTCAAAAAACTCAATTCTATAGGGGTGTTGATAGGCAAAAGAGAAAACATCAATAATGCCACCTCGCACAGCAAACTCTCCAGGACTGGTAACAAAATCAACACGTTGAAACCCCATTTCAAATAAACTTTCATTTATAAAATTTAAAGAAAGAATGGTGTCTTTGATGATTTTAAAAGTTATCCGCTTTAGCGTATTTTGAGAGATTATCTTTTCAAAAACTGCTTGAGGATAGCTAATTATAATTCGAGGTTTTTTGGAGCCACTTATTTTTTTAAGTACTTCTGAGCGCAATAAAACATTTGCATTATCAGTTGTTTCTTGCGCATAAGCCTGTCTATAGCTGGCAGGAAAATACAGTACATCCGAAGGTTTTAAAAGACGCTCTAGATCATTGAGATAATAGGCTGCTTGCTCTGCATTATCGAGAATCAAAAGAAGATTATGCTGGTTTTTCTGAAAAGCTGCAGCAATTCTAAAAGAAAAACCTGAACCTACAAAACCTTTTATGTGGACACACTGCGTCTCAAAAAAGGCGGCTTCAATCGCTTTTTGTGAGTCTAAAGTTTCAAAAACGGCTAAACTAGCGTTGATACTATTTTTTTTGGTGAAGGTACGGATTTGGTTTTTTTAATTCCAATTCATTTTCGTTAATAACTCAGGATAAAACCATTTTTCCTCTCAAGAGGAAATCGGTACATTCGTTTTAATGTATTTAATCTTCGATACCGAAACAACGGGCTTACCTAAAAAATGGAATGCACCTTTATCAGATGCTGAAAATTGGCCGCGCTGTATCCAAATTGCTTGGCAAATTCACGATGCAAAGGGGGATCTAGTTCGGCATGAAAATTATTTAATTAAGCCCGATGGCTATACGATACCTTATGATTCTGAAAAAATACATGGTATTTCAACAGCCTTAGCTGAGGAACAAGGAATTCCTTTAGCTGAAGTTCTTGAAAAATTTCATGCAGCCCTAAGAACGGTTGATTTTGTGGTGGGACATAATGTGAGTTTTGACCGTAATATAATGGGCGCAGAATATTTGCGAGCTGACTTGGCCGATGTTTTGGAAGATAAAATGGTGATAGACACCTGTACAGAGGAAACGGCTCAACTGTGTCAGCTCACTGGAGGACGCGGCGGGAAGTTCAAATTACCTACACTTTCTGAATTGTATCACTTTTTGTTTCAAGAAGGTTTTGAAGAAGCACACAATGCTACTGCTGATGTTGAAGCGACCACGCGTGCTTTTTTAGAGCTACTTCGAAAGGATATAATTCATCCGAAAGTCTTTGAAAATCAAGCTCTTCAAACCGAAGTGCTTAAAGCACAAACGCCTTTTAAAACCATTGGATTAACACATCAAAATTTAAAGAAGGCTTCCGAAAAATTAAAGAAAAAAGAAGCAACTCCTGTTACCGTCACAGAAATAGATACTTCTGCCCTAGCGCATGTACCTTTTGTTCATTTGCATAACCACTCTCAATTTTCGGTTTTGCAAGCTACCTCAAGGATCAGTCAGTTGGTTGAAGCCACAGCAAGTTATAAAATGCCAGCAGTAGCCATTACGGATCATGCTAATTTAATGGGTGCTTTTCATTTTATCAAAGCAATCAAGGCACATAACAAAGATTTGGAAGAAGCACAGCAAATAAAACCCATCATCGGATGTGAGTTTTATGTTTGTGATGATCACACAGATAGATCCCGAAGAGACGATGGGTATCAAATGGTTTTTTTAGCTAAAAATAAAAAGGGCTATCATAATTTGGCAAAAATGACTTCCATGGCTTATGTAAATGGATTTTATTATGTTCCTCGGATTGATCGTGAAATTGTTAAACAATACAAAGAGGATTTAATTGTACTTTCAGGAAACATGTACGGTGAGCTTGCCTCTAAAATATTAAATCTTGGAGATCGTCAAGCTGAAGAGGCTTTGCAGTGGTGGTATTCAGAATTTAAAGAGGATTTTTACATCGAACTCATGCGTCATGGTGAGGAGGGAGAAGATCGTGCTAATGCAGTTTTGGTGAAACTTGCTCTTCAATATGACATTTCGCTAATTGCAACCAACAACACCTATTACACCAAAAAAGAAGAGGCCAATGCACATGATATTTTATTGTGTGTTAAAGAAGGAGAAAAACAAGCAACTCCTATTGGTCGAGGACGAGGGTTCCGATATGGTTTTCCCAACCATGAATATTATTATAAGTCTCCAGAAGAAATGAAGGCTTTGTTTGCTGATATACCAGAAGCTATTACAAATATTGGAGCATTAATTGATAAAATTGAATCCTTCGATTTAGCACGTGAGGTTTTACTTCCCAAGTTTGAAATTCCAGAAAGCTATCAAATTCACGAGGATTCAGACGGTAAAAAAGGAGAAAATAAGTATTTACATTATTTAACCTATCAGGGAGCTGAAAAACGATATGGAACCTTAAGTGAAGAGATTAAAGAACGAATTGACTTTGAACTTGGTGTAATTGCTAAAACAGGGTACCCAGGATATTTTTTGATAGTACAAGACTTGATTGCAGCGGCAAGGGATCTGGATGTGTCAGTGGGACCAGGGAGAGGTTCAGCAGCTGGCTCTGTCGTTGCCTATTGTTTAAAAATAACGAATATTGATCCAATAAAGTACGATTTACTTTTTGAGCGTTTTCTTAATCCTGATCGGGTAAGCATGCCGGATATAGATATTGATTTTGATGATGAAGGGCGAAGTAAAGTCATGGACTATGTAATTAAAAAATATGGTTCCAATCAAGTAGCGCAGATTATCACTTATGGAACAATGGCTGCCAAATCTTCCATTCGAGATACGGCACGTGTTTTGGACTTACCCCTTGGTGAAGCTGATCGGATTGCAAAATTATTACCCAATATCAAACTGGCAAAACTCTTTTCTTCGTCAGATAAAGAGTTGAAAGAAACCCTAAGAAATGATGAGGTTTTACGTGTTAATGAAATAAAAAACCTGGCAGATGAGGATAGTTTGTCAGGGGAAACTATTCAGCAAGCAATTGTTCTCGAGGGCTCTTTAAGGAATACAGGTACTCATGCTTGTGGTGTCATTATTACACCCGATGATATTACCCAATTTGTCCCAGTGGCTACAGCCAAGGATTCTGATTTATATGTAACCCAATTTGATAATTCCGTAGTGGAAGATGCAGGTTTATTAAAAATGGATTTCCTGGGGCTAAAAACCTTAACCCTAATTAAAGATACGGTCAAGCTGGTAAAATACAAGCATAATATCGATTTGGATCCAGACACTTTTCCTTTAGATGATGAAAAAACCTACGAATTATTCCAAAGAGGAGATACGGTAGGAATTTTTCAATATGAATCCGCTGGGATGCAGAAGTATCTTAAAGACTTAAAACCCACAGTTTTTGCTGATTTGATTGCTATGAATGCGCTATATCGACCAGGGCCTTTGGAGTATATTCCAAGTTTCGTGGATCGCAAAAACGGGAATGAAGAAATTAGTTACGATCTTCCTGTGATGGCTGAATATCTTGAAGAAACCTATGGCATAACCGTTTATCAAGAGCAGGTAATGCTTTTGTCACAAAAGTTAGCTGGTTTTTCAAAGGGTGATGCCGATGTTTTACGTAAAGCAATGGGAAAAAAGATTTTTGCATTACTACAAAAATTAAAACCTCAGTTCATTGAGGGAGGAAAAAACAATGGTCATCCTGAAGAAATATTAGAGAAAATTTGGAAAGATTGGGAAGCTTTTGCAGCTTATGCATTCAATAAATCACATTCTACATGCTATGCCTTAATAGGGTATCAGACAGCCTATTTAAAAGCACATTATCCTGCAGAATATATGGCGGCAGTACTCTCCAATAATATGAGTGACATTAAACAGGTTACCTTTTTTATGGAAGAATGTAGGCGGTTGGGTCTTAATGTTTTGGGGCCAGATGTAAATGAATCCTTTTATAAATTTGCAGTAAATGACCAACAGGCTATTCGCTTTGGAATGGGAGCAATAAAAGGAGTGGGAAAAGGAGCTGTAGACACCATTATTGAGCATCGAAAAGATCAGCGATACGAATCGATTTTTGATTTGGTAAAGAGAATAGATTTGAGGGCAGCCAATAAAAAAGCTTTTGAAAACTTAGCTTTAGCAGGAGGGTTTGATTCTTTTTTGAACGTAAAACGCGCACAGTATTTTAATCCCGACGGAGATGGAGTTACTTTTTTAGAAAAAGTATTGCGCTTTGGATCTAAATATCAAGAAAACTTGAATTCTTCCCAGACCAGTTTGTTTGGTGAAGAAACCAATAGCACCTATCAAGATTTGACCATTCCCGATTGTGAAGCTTGGACCAATTTAATTCGTTTGAAAAAAGAAAAAGAGGTAGTTGGTATTTATATTTCTTCACATCCATTGGATGATTTCACTCATGAAATTGAACATTTTGTTACCCTTTCATTAAATCAATTAGGTGCTCTGGATCAACTCGTTAACAGAGAGTTTTCCATAGGTGGGATAGTAAATGAAATTCAACATTTGGAAAGTAGAAATGGAAAAGGGTGGGCACGTTTTATAGTGGAAGATTTTTCTGATCAGTATGAATTTAGAATTTTTGGTGAGGATTATTTAAAATACAGACACTTTTTAGTGGTCAATCAATTTATCCGAGTACGGATAATGATTCGAGAGGGATGGACTAATAGGGAAACAGGAAAAGTCGGTGCCCCACGTATGCAATATTTACATTTTGAAATGTTGCAAAATACAGTTGAAAATAACGCAAAGAAGTTGACTTTACAGCTTGAGATCTCACAATTAAAAAATGAAAGTGTACTCCAGTTGAAAGAAGAATTAAAATCATTTAAAGGAGATAAACAGCTTATGTTTAATGTTTATGACTCTGAAAAAAAGGTGAAATTAACGTTGAATAGTAAAAAGCAAAAAGTCAAAATCACTCCAGAGTTACTTAAATTATTAGATGAAAAACAATGGCTTTATAAGCTGAATTAAATGCATTGAGAAAATCCATGCAAGCATAAGTAAATTTGATTTTGGAGCATCGATAAGTGTAGTTTAAAATAAGTACATTTGTGCACGTAAAATAAATAAAAATGGCATTAGAAATTACAGATGCGACTTTTGATGAAGTTGTTTTAAAATCGGACAAACCTGTATTAGTTGACTTTTGGGCTGCTTGGTGTGGACCTTGTAGAATGGTTGGACCAATCATTGAAGAATTAAGTAATGATTATACTGGAAAAGCCGTTGTAGGTAAAGTTGATGTAGATGCAAATCAAGAATTTGCTGCAAAATATGGGGTTAGAAATATCCCTACTGTTTTAGTCTTTGACAAAGGCGAGTTGGTAGGTCGACATGTTGGTGTGTCACCAAAAACCACTTATGCGGAGGCTATTGACGCTATCTTGTAGGGAACCATAAATTTTTAAAATAAAACTTATCTCTTTTCGAGGGGTTTTATTTGGCAAATTCAAAATGGGGTGTATATTTGCACACGCTAGTTAGGTCTGGTAGTTCAGTTGGTTAGAATACATGCCTGTCACGCATGGGGTCGCGGGTTCGAGTCCCGTCCAGACCGCTTAATTAAGAAGTTGTGTGTTGTAAAAACAAACTAAATTTGTTTGTTACAGCCAGTGTGAAGCTTTCCGGTGAAACGGAGGGCTTTTTTTTTATTAATCACTTTTAATTTACTAAATTTGTTATTTAAATCATAAATTAATGCCATCCTGTGAACAACAACAAAATTGAATCTCAAAGAATATTTTTTAGAAATCTTTTCTTTTCGGTTAATTTATTTTTCTTGTGTTCTGTTGTTTTTGCTCAAGATCAAATAGTAATTACCCCTGATTATACACAGTCTGAAATTAGGACTAAAAGAGCCGAGTTGTCAGTCTTGGTAAACAAAGCTGAGGATTTAAGTTTCAGTGGAACTGTGTTTATAGATTTTGGAGAAAACCCAGACAATTTAACAGCAGAATCAGTTGGAGTTATTTTACCTACTGAAAATTTCAACGAAAAAAACTATTATTTCAAAAGAGATGATCTGGATGCAGGGCAAACCTACTATTATAAATGGAGATTGGAATCCAATGAAATTGGTTCACTTTCTACGGATTTATTAAGTTTTACCACTTTAAACGGTTTTGGCGTTCTTCCAGGTCAAGTTTTTGAATTACCTGAATTTTCGAACCAGCCAGGTCAGGATTTAAAAGAAGGAGATACAATAGGTAGATTGAAATATGATGATTTAGCAGGAACCTGGTTAAAAGTTAAGACATACTATAAGACGACCATGGCTTTAAAGGAAAATGGAGAGCTATGGGCCTGGGGAAGAAATTCAACTAAATTAGTTCCTTCCCCCGGAAATCAAAGTGAAGTTATTTATGAACCATCAAAAATTCAAAATTTTTCTGATGGTGAAGATTTTCAGAATCTTGTAGATAAAGATAACGATGGATACTGGAATATCGATGAGGAAACTGCTGGAACAGATCCACAAGATCCAGATAGCATTCCTGTCGATACAGACAAAGATGGGTTTTCTGATATGTTTGAAGATTCACTAGATCTAGATAAAAATGATGATTATATAACTTTTAAAGATTGGGAAAAACTAGACGAAGCTTATTCCCAGATGGTTACCCTACAAGATCTTTATTTTTATGATTTTGATTTTTCAAGATCTGCAGCCATAGGTATAGAACGTAATTCCAGGAATTTATATTTTTGGGGGTCTGCAAATGGTGGGGGATATATTTCATCAGACATACAGGACATCAATGGAGAAAATAATCCAGGAGGAAGAATTCCTGAGATGTTTTTAGAAAAAAATTCTGGAGAAAATATTTTTTATGAACACCCTATACTAATTGATGATAGTAAAAGGTGGAAAAAAATTGCTTTATCTGATAATTATTTGTCACCAAAATACCCAAACCTTAACGGTTTAGATAATATATGGGATACCTCAGTAGCAGCAATCACAGAAGATGGGGACCTTTATATTTGGGGTATAGTAGATGGTGTCTTACTTTACGAACCTCTCCAAGTGGGAAGTGGTTACCAATGGGTTGATGTTGCAGTGGCAGAGGGGATTGTTGCTATTACAAGTAATGGAGAACTGTTTCAAGTTGGAATGGATATTCCAAATAAACCTGAAGAGTCATCTATTGATCTAGATGGTGATGGAGTGCCAGACAGTAGTGATAAATTTAAATGGGATTACAATTATCAGTATGACACCGATGAAGACGGACTTCCAGATAAGTACGAGCAACGAGTTTCTATGACTAACTCGAACAATAGGGATACTGATGGCGATGGTGTTTGGGATGGAGAAGATGAATTGCCTAATGACCCATCCTCGAGTAAAGATAATGATGGTGATGGCCTTTCAGCTGAAAAAGAAAAAAACAACGGAGACATAGATTTTGATGGTGTTGACGGAGACCAAGATCCTGATCGTGATGGCGATGGTATACCAGACGGATATGATGCAGATCCTGATGATCCCAATAAAAAATTAGACTCTGATGGTGATGGTTTGACAGACCAAGAGGAGTGGGAAAATTTTTCAGATCCTTTTAATCCTGATACTGATTCTGATGGGGTTGGAGATTTTGATGATGAATTTCCAAGAATTTGGCATTATCAAAATGATTCTGATGGAGATGGCTTACCCGACAAGCTTGAATTGATAAATGAAACAAAGCCAAATGAAATTGATTCAGATGGTGACGGAGTAGTTGATGGGATTGATGTTCAAAAATTTGATGAGTTTAGAATTTTAGCAGCTAATTTGAGTTGTGAAGGGGGTTGGGAAAGATGTGATCAATATTATTATTTTTGGAAATTTTGGGATCTAAAATATGATTGTAATGGAGATGGATGGATTTCAGGTGACGAATGGGATCGCACAAGTCCTGATTGTGAAAATAAAACCCCTAGGGATGACTATCCCTCAGATGCACAATTTACTCTTGATTCTGATAATGATAGGGAACCTGATGAGATTGATGAAGATGACGACAATGATGGGTTTATTGATAAAATTGAAGACTTTCTAGGTACTGACTCAAAAAATGATAGAGATCGTCCTGAAGATAGTGATGATGATCGAATTCCAGATCAAATAGAAATTGATGGGTACGTAGATGAAGAAGGGAATCAGGTTTATACAAGAGGTACTGATCAGTTTAATAGAGATACTGATGGTGACGGTGCCTGGGACGGTTGGGACGATTGGCCTCTTGATCCTAGAATTAGTCAAGATCAGGATAGAGACTTTATTGAGGATTGGCGTGAAATATATGAGTTAAAAACGGATCATAAAAATCCAGATACTGATGGTGACGGCGTTGATGATCTTTACGATGATTTCCCTTTAAAAAATTGGGAGACTGAACAATCATTTGACTCAGGAACCAAAGATTCAGATCAAGACGGGTTATCAGACGAATATGAAGACAGTATACCAGACCTTGATAAATTCAATCCTGATTCAGATGGAGATGGATTTGAAGATGGACCTTGTGTTGAAGGGATTCAAAGAGAATTTCAAAATGGTGAATTCATTGGATGGTATTGGAGCTGGGAGCGTTGTAATAGAGGAGGTGAAAATTGGTATTTTGACAAAATTGATAAGAGATGGTACAATGAAAACAGTTGGATTCAAGATTTTTTCCCAACTGACAATAATAATAGAAGAGATATTGATGGTGACGGGATTCCAGATAATGATGATCCAGATACAGACGGGGACGGTACACCAAACGAGCAAGATGATCTCCCAGAAGACCCTACTGAACAAATCAATAGTGATAAGCCAACAATTGAAAATGGTGGATTAACAGACTGGAGTTGGAATGGAGAGCGATATGCAGAAGAAAACGGGACACCACCAACAAACGGAAATGGAATCTATGGAGAAGATATAGATAATGATGGATGGATTGATGAATCTCGAGATATTGGTTGGAGATTCGATTTCGTTGGGAATAATCAAGATCAGGATGATGATGGAGATAGTTTTTTAGATGAAGACGAAATTTTCTCAGGGACAGATCCTTTAGATCGTTTAAGTTTCCCTGGATCAGGTTTTGCAGATTTTGATAATGATGGGTTCTCTAATAATTATGAAGAAAAGAAGACTGGTTCTAGTGCAGACTATTGGGATTCAGATGGTGATGGTTTTTCAGATGGATGGAGATATCCTGCTGGAATCTATAATGATCAAAATGTTGAGTCTTGGACTTTTGTTATAGAGATTCCTAGCTTAACAGCAACAACAAAAATAGGGGATAATTATGAGTTACAAATAGAACCCTACAATATCAATAATTCTTATGAATACAGAAAACAATATAATTATTCTCCTGAAGCTGAGGTAACTGGACAGCAATTATTAGAATATTTTAGAGATCAAATTAATAATGATGATGAGCCTCTGACCGTTGAGCACAATGGTAATATTTACTCTGACCCTATAAGTGCTCATATATCCAATACATTTTTATTTGTAAAAGGAAAATATTACAGTGACTATAATTATGGACGTAAAGGACAACGATTTAACTATCATCATTTTATAACAGTTCTTGATTCAGTCGGTGATCAAGCCAAAATACATATTTTAAAAAATAATGATCAACAAAGACATTTAAACTTAGTTTACGAGCAGCGTGATATTGATGAGTTTATTAGAGAAAATGGAAGATATGACGACATAAGATTTAATAATGGTAATGCCGGAAGTCATGGGAATAATGATCCCTATTTGATCGATGATTTTCCTAATGATCCAACTCGATATATTGATACTGATAATGATGGTCTAGCAGACGGAGAAGATAACGATATTGATGGAGATGGAGTTCCAAATGGTCAAGACGAACTACCATGGGACCCTAGAGATTCAAAAGACATTGATGGAGACGGATTAGGGGATAAATTAGATTTCACCAGCATGCAAGAGGATAATGATGGAGACGGTCTTTCTAATGGTTATGAGCTAGAAAATAATCTTGATCCTAGAAATTGGGATACTGATGGGGATGGATTTTCTGATGGTCCAAAAACTCCAGATAGATGGTATGAAGAAGCCAATATTGTTGGATTAATGGATTTGGGAAGTCTAACAGCTTTAACAAAGCCAGGTGATGAATACATAATTGAATTAGAAGGATATAATATTCCAAGTGAGAATTGGTATAAAATTTCATATTCTCCTGAAAGCCCGATTACGGCTACTCAGTTATTAGAATATTTTAAAGATCGACTTAACGAACAGGGAGGTATATCTTTCAAAGACGATTATAATGATAGTGATACTCAAATTCAGAACTTTACTGCAATAATTAAGGGGACAAGGTTAGTTTTAGAGCTTGATAACAGAGATAGAAAATTTCATTTGCGACAAACAATATCTACTCTAGCTGACAATGGAGAGCTCTTTAATTACCCAAGAGACAATGAGCATTTCTATAGGTTTGGAGAATTACTTAGAAACATATCCGAATGTAGCTCTGGTTGTAATGAAACTAAGCAGAACTACTCCTATGGTACTTTTTTAAACAATAATGATACTTCACTTCCTGAAGTACAAGATGCGTTTCCATTAGATTCGAATGAGTATTGGGATACTGACGGAGATGGTGTAGGTGATAATTCAGAAAATGATATTGATGGAGACGGAACCAGCAATTCTAAGGATGAAGCACCATTTGATGCTGATGATATTTTCGATATTGATGGTGATGGAATAGGAGATGCTAATGATCCATCAAGTATGGATGCTGACACTGACGGTGATGGTCTTAGAAATACAGATGAGCGGATATTAGGGACTGATCCTAAAAATTGGGATACTGATGGAGACGGATTTTCAGATGGTCCTAAATTCCCTCATAAAAATTGGGACCAAAACAATATTGTCGGATTAATGGATCTTGGAAGTCTAAACGCTAAAACAAAACCAGGTGATGAATACATAATTGAATTAGAAGGATATAATATTCCAAGAGAGAATTGGTATAAAATTTCATATTCTCCTGAAAGCCCGATTACAGCTACTCAGTTATTAGAATATTTTAAAGATCGTCTTAACGAACAAGGAGGTATATCATGGAAAGAGTGTAATAATGATGGATGTGAGGATGAAAACAGATTTCAGAAATTTACTCCAATAATTAAGGGGACTAGGTTAGTTTTAGAACTTGATAGCAGAGATAGAAAATTTCATTTGCAACAAACAATATCTACTCTAGCTGACAATGGAGAGCTCTTTAATTACCCAAGAAACAATGAGCATTTCTATAAGTTTGGAGAATTACTTAGAAACATATACGAATGTTACTCTGGTTGTAATGAAACACGACAAAATTTTTCATATGGTTCATTCCAAAATAGTAACAACAGTTCATTACCAATTGTTCAGGATGCTTTCCCATTAGATTCAAATGAATATTTTGATACTGACGGAGATGGTGTAGGTGATAATTCAGAAAATGATATTGATGGAGACGGAACCAGCAATTCTGAGGATGAAGCACCATTTGATGCTGATGATATTTTCGATATTGATGGTGATGGTATAGGAGATGCTAATGATCCATCAAGTATGGATGGTGACCAAGACAGGGATGGTCTTAGAAATGGAGACGAACGTAAATTAGGGACTGATCCTAAAAACTGGGACACCGATGGAGACGGATTTTCAGATGGTCCTAAATTCCCTCATAAAAATTGGGACCAAAACAATATTGTCGGATTAATGGATCTTGGAAGTCTA
>Ga0206126_10001211_pt1 | contig 31728 bp, 37 predicted proteins | sample Helgoland_Spring_5_FD_148621 | JGI IMG/M metagenome (GOLD analysis project Ga0206126, IMG submission 148621) | Pelagic subsurface seawater microbial communities from Kabeltonne, Helgoland, North Sea - Helgoland_Spring_Bloom_20160412_1 | ecosystem: Environmental > Aquatic > Marine > Epipelagic ...
AATAGAGCCAGCAGCTGCAGGTTGCCCTTTTGTAGTAGGGCCATTTATGTATAACTTCCAGGATATTTTAGAAACATTTTTGAGTGCAAATGCTTGTATTCAAATAAGCAAGCAAAAAGAAATAGAGCAATCGTTAAAAAGAATATTGACTGATAAAGATCAGCATGAAAAAATAAATGCATTAGCTGTTGTTAGTCAAAACAAAGGATCAACAAGCTTGCAGGCAAGAAAAATATTACAGTTATTACAAAATAGGAGCAAATCTTGAAATTAGTTACAGCAATTATCAAACCATTTAAGGTTGAAGAGGTTAGAGCTTCGCTAGAAAAAATTGGAGTCTCTGGAATGACAATGACAGAGGTTAAAGGCTTTGGAAGACAAAAGGGTCATACTGAGCTTTATAGAGGAGCTGAATATACAATAGATTTTCTTCCAAAAATTAAATTAGAAATTGCTATTTCTGATGATATGGTTGAGTCTGTAAAAGAAGCTATTATTGAAGCAGCAGCATCTGGAAAGATTGGAGATGGAAAAATTTTCATCTCTCCTATTGAAGAGGTGGTTAGAATTAGAACGGGTGAAACAGACGAAGAAGCTCTCTAGACACTATTAATAAAGTACCAAAAAATAAAATTATTTTCTTATTAGGACCAACTGCGTCTGGAAAAACAGAAGTAGCCATAAACCTATTTAAAAAATTTAACATAGAATTAATAAGTGTTGATTCTGTAATGGTTTATAAAGGTGCAAATATTGGATCTGCAAAACCAACTCATGACATACTTTCTGAGTACCCCCACCATCTTGTGAACAATAAATCTTTAAACGAAATATATTCTGTTGCAGAGTTTTGCAGTGATTCAAAAAAAATAATTCAAGAGGTTCATTCAAGAAATAAGATACCTTTGTTTGTTGGGGGTTCAATGATGTACTTTAAATCCCTTTTAAAAGGGATTGATAATTTACCAGAGAGGGATGATAGCTATAGAAAAATACTTGCAGAAATGAAGATTTCTGAAAGCGACCATTTTCTTTATGATTTACTGGTTTCTAAAGACCCAAAGAAATAAGATACCTTTGTTTGTTGGAGGCTCAATGATGTACTTTAAATCCCTTTTAAAAGGGATTGATAATTTACCAGAGAGGGATGATAGCTATAGAAAAAAACTTGCAGAAATGAAGATTTCTGAGAGCGACCATTTTCTTTATGATTTACTGGTTTCTAAAGACCCAGATTATGCAAAAGCAATCAAACCAAATGATGAAAAGAGAACAATTCGTGCGCTTGAGGTTATCAATAAGACGGGAAAAAAAATGTCTGAGCAAATTAATCCCAATTTAAACTCTCTTTTTTCTAATACTTATGATATTCATCAAATAGCAATTTATGACAAAGATAGAGAAAAGCTTCATAAGAGAATAGAGCACAGGCTTTTGACTATGTTTAAAGAGGGCTTGATCGATGAAGTACATGAACTTATTAATCAATATTCCATTAAAGAGCAACACCCAATTCTTAGTGCCGTAAATTATAAGCAAACTATAGATTATCTCGAAGGACGAATTAATAAAGAAGAACTTTTTAATCAAGCATTATATGCATCAAGACAGCTGGCAAAGAGACAAATAACTTGGATTAGATCTTGGGATGATCTTAATGTGTTTAACATCAATTCCCAAAATGAAATAGAGAAAAGTATTAAATTTTTTATCTAGATAGCTTTAAATATTTTTTTAAGGCCATAAATAAGGACTATAATAATAAACATTATTCACTAAAGGAATCTTATATGAATTGGGAAAATAAAGACAAAGACCCATGGGGCGGTAAAAATGATGCAGGTGACTTTGATGATCTGCTAAAGAAATTCTCTTCTGTTTTGGGTGCAAAAAAGCAAGGATCTTCAAATGGCTCCAATTCATCTGGAGGAGGTTTTAATATGTCTTCAGGAAGAATGTTTCTTTATGCTTTTTTTGCATTTACGATCGTTTATGCATCTCAATGCGTATATCAATTAGATGCGTCTGAAAGAGCGGTTATCTTAAGGCTTGGAAAGTTTCATGAGGAGCAAACTGAGGGATTAAATTTTAGATTAGCAGGCATAGATGATAGATATATTGAAAATGTATCTCTTACCAGAAGATATACCCAAACAAATAGCATGTTAACAAAAGATGAAAATATTGTTGATGTTACAGTATCAGCACAATACAGGATCGCTAATTTAAAAGATTTTGTTTTAAATGTTAAGGATCCAGAAGGCAGCCTGAGAAATGCGATTGAAAGCGCCTTAAGACATGTCGTGGGTGACAACACCCTTGATCAGACTTTAACGGTTGGAAGAGAGAATATTGCATTTGAAGTTCAGAATAGATTGCAAAAATACTTGGACTCATATCAAACAGGCTTACTTGTGCAACAGGTTAATATTGAAAAAACAGATCCTCCGGTAGCAGTTAAAGATGCCTTTGACGATGTTGTAGCAGCCAGGGAAGATAAGGAAAGGCTTCAAAATGAAGCAGAAAGATATGCATTAACAATTGTTCCTGAGGCAAGAGGTCAGGCACAGGCAAGAATAAGAAATGCTGAAGGTTATAAATTAGAGGTTGTTGCTAATGCCGAGGGTGAGACTGAAAGATTTAGTAAGCTCCTTGAAGAGTATAGCAAGGCCCCTGATGTAACTAGAGACAGACTTTATCTTGATGCGCTTCAGTCAGTATTAACTAATTCAACAAAAATAATGGTTGATGTTGAAGGCGGAAATAATTTGTTATATCTCCCATTAGACAAAATTATGGAAGAAAATAAGAAACAAGAAAGTTATAACAGAAATAATTTAAGGAGAGCTGACGATGAATAAGAGTTCATATTTACTAGTTTTAAAATTATGGAAGAAAATAAGAAACAAGAAAGTTATAACAGAAATAATTTAAGGAGAGCTGACGATGAATAAGAGTTCATATTTACTAGTTTTTGCTGCACTAATTGTTGGCATAGCATTTAATAGCTTTTTCATTGTTGATGAAAAAGAGAAAGCAATTGTATTACAGTTTGGTGAAGCTGTTAGAACTGATATTGATGTTGGTTTTTCCTTCAAAATACCTATTATCCAAGAAGTTAAAAAGTATGACGCAAGAATACAAACTCTTGATGAGGCTCCTGATAGAATCTTAACTGTTGAAAGTAAATATCTTTTAGTCGATTCTTTTATTAAATATAAAGTATCTGATGTTTTGACTTTCTATAAAGCCAATAACGGAAGCTTTAACAGTCTAAATAGTCTTTTGGGCCAAAGGTCTGAGTTTGTTTTAAAAAACCAATTTGGTAAAAGAACTGTAAAAGAGGTTGTTTCTGGAGAAAGAGACGAACTCATGAAGACTATGCTTACTCAATTAAATGATTCGGTACTAGATCTCGGTGTTGAGATTATTGATTTCAGGGTTAAAAGAATTGATCTCCCTTCAAATTTAAGTAATTCAGTTTATGAAAGGATGAGAACTGAAAGAAATAGACTTGCCGAAGAGCTAAGATCTGAGGGTAAAGAGATTGCTAGAGAAATCAGAGCTATAGCTGATAAAGACAAGGTTGTAATATTGGCTCAAGCATATAAAAAATCTGAGCTATTAAGAGGTGAGGGAGATGCAGAGGCAACTGCTATATATGCAAATGCTTACTCTGTAGATCCAGAGTTTTATGAATTTACTAGAAGTTTGAAGGCTTATACAGAAACGTTTAAAAGTAAATCTGATGGATAAAGACAAGGTTGTAATATTGGCTGAAGCATATAAAAAATCTGAGCTATTGAGAGGTGAGGGAGATGCAGAGGCAACTGCTATATATGCAAATGCTTACTCTGTAGATCCAGAATTTTATGAATTTACTAGAAGTTTGAAAGCTTATACAGAAACGTTTAAAAGCAAATCTGATGTAATGCTAATTGATTCAGATTCAGAGTTTTTTAAATATTTAAATAAACAGACTCAACCAAAATAGGTTTTGCATGTCAGAAAACACATTAATCCTTGGGCTTCAATGGGGTGATGAGGGTAAAGGGAAAATAGTTGACGTTCTGAGCGAAAATGTTCATGCAGTCTGTAGATTTCAAGGCGGGCATAATGCCGGCCATACTATAAAAGTAAATGGAGAGCAGACAGTCCTGCACTTAACTCCCTCTGGGATCCTTCATCCAAATACTAATTGCACTTAACTCCCTCTGGGATCCTTCATCCAAATACTAATTGTGTAATAGGCAATGGAGTAGTTTTATCTTTGAAGGCGCTTGATAAAGAAATAAATGAACTTAAGGATGTGAATGTTTCCTTTGATAATAGGTTCTTTATTAGCTCATCATGCTGCCTAATCCTTCCAACACATATAAAAATTGACCAAGTAAGAGATAGGGGAGAGTCAATAGGTACAACTGGCAGAGGAATAGGACCAGCTTACGAAGATAAGGTGGGAAGAAGAGCTATAAGATTTGGAGATTTTTCTGATTTGATCACTCTGAAAGAAAAAGTTACAAAACTTGTTAAGTATCATAATAAAATCCTTTCTAAAATGTATGACGAAGAGGGAATTCCAGTGCAAAAGGTTCTCGATGAAGTTCTATCATTTAAGCATTTATATAATGATTACTGTAATGACACCCAAGATTTATTGCTGAACTGGGTCAAGGATAGCAAACCTTTGTTGTTTGAGGGAGCTCAAGGAACATTATTAGACATTGATCAAGGTACATACCCTTATGTAACTTCCTCAAGCACAACTGCTGGTGGAGTGTCTACTGGTCTCGGAATAGGCCCAAGATATATCAACAAGGTCATTGGAATAACAAAAGCCTACACCACAAGGGTAGGTGAAGGCCCTTTTATTACAGAGCTATTTGATAATGATGGTAAAAACTTGGCTGAAAAAGGCAATGAGTTTGGAGCAACAACAGGAAGACCAAGAAGGTGCGGATGGCTAGATTTAGTTGCCCTTAAAAAAGCTGTTTTTACAAACTCTGTAACTGATATATGCTTAACAAAATTGGATGTTTTAGATGATTTCGAAAATATATCTATATGCGTTGAATATAAAAATAATAAGCCATTGTATAAAGTATTCGAGGGATGGAAGTCTCAAACCGAAGGTATTACAACATTTGATCAGCTACCAGAAAAAGCAAAATCTTACATAAAATATATAGAAAGTTATGTTGGTTGCAATATATCTATTATTTCAACTGGTCCATCTAGAGATCAAACTATAAGCAGGTAAGCCTTTTTATTTAGTTAACTTAAGATATTTATCAAGATAAGTATTTATAAACTTATAAGACTCAGGGTTAGAAAATTTCTTAGACAATCTTAAGGACTCATCAATTATAAGTGGACCATCTAACTCCATAGCTCTAAATTCATTAATTGCAAAATAGAGAATAGATTTATCTACAAGCTCCATATCAGAATCTTTTATATTTAAGTCCTCAAGACTCTTTTGAATAATATCTTGATGCTCACTTATCGATGTCAAAGATTTATTAAAATAAGCAAAATCAACATTTTTTTTCTTTGCATGCTCTTTTTTAAATTGTTTCAAAATACTATCCGCATCTTGGTCATTAAAAAGGAGTTGAAAGATTGCTTGAATCAAGTACTCTCTCGTGCGGATAATGTTTTTATATTTTGCTAAATTTTTCAACTAAATCTCCATCATCTCTAATAGAGACTGGGTAATTTCTTTACCTTTATTAAGAAAAGAAGGAGAAGCCCTATCTACCGCCTGATCTAGATTATTTGTGGCTAGAATACCATTAGCAACAGGTATCATTGTTTTTAAAGTTATATCCATCAAAGCCTGAGATGATGTTTTAGAGATAATATCAAAATGGGGGGTCTCACCCTTTATTATTGCTCCAAAAGCAATAATTCCATCAGCACCTCTTTCTATAGCCTTTAGAGATCCAAATGGTATTTCCCATGCACCAGGAACTCTTAGCACCTTAACATTAGCAACCTTTCCAAATATTTCACAGATTCGCTTATCATCATTGAAACAATTTCATTATTCCATTTGCTTGCAACAATAAAGATATTTTTTTTGCTAATTGATGAATTTTTTAAATCATCATATTCAAATCCATTTTGTATTTTCATTTTACAAACCCTACAACTTCCAAATCAAAACCTGATAGAGAAGGGTATTTAAGAGGGGCGGCAAGAAGCCTAATTTTCTTTAACCCAAGCTCTCTAAGTATTTGTGATCCAACTCCCGAAACCCTTGTATCAGGAACCCATTTTTTTTCAGAACCTTGTAAATGACCAATTAATTCATCAGGAGTTTCTTGATTGCCAATTAATAGCAAAACCCCAACCTCTTCCTCACAAACCCTATCGATAGCATCTTTAAAAGAAAGCCTAGAACCGAATTCATCAACACCAACTAAATCATGAATTAGATTTGGTGCATGAACACGAACAATAGGAGCTTCTTCTGAGGCTAAATCACCTTTAGTGAAAGAGAGATGTAATGGAGCTTCTTCTGAGGCTAAATCACCTTTAGTGAAAGAGAGATGTAATTTCCCAAAAATACTATCTTTCCATGCACTTAGAGTTAATTTATTTCCTCTAATGTGGACTTCTCTTTCATATTCTTTGGTCACTGACTTCTCTTTAACAGCCCTATATTGAATAAGATCAGCAATAGTCCCAATTTTTAAACCATGCTTTTCTGCAAATAGCATTAAATCATCTCTTCTTGCCATTGTCCCATCATCATTCATAATCTCACAAATAACGCCTGATGGTTCTAATCCAGCTAATCTTGATAAATCACATGCCGCCTCCGTATGACCAGCCCTATTAAGAACTCCTCCATCCATAGCTTTTAATGGAAAAATATGACCAGGCTGAACAATATCATTTGGTTTAGAATTTTTAGCAATAGCTGTTCTAATTGTATGAGATCTATCAGCAGCTGATATTCCTGTTGATATTCCACTAGCTGCCTCAATAGAAACCGTGAATGCAGTACCATGATTGGCTTTATTGCTATCTGTCATCATGGGAAGATTTAACTCATCACATTTTTTTGAATCAAGTGTAAGACATACCAAGCCCTTAGCTCTAGATACCATAAAATTTATAACTTCAGGTGTTACCAGTTCAGATGCGCAGACAAGGTCTCCCTCATTTTCTCTATCTTCATCATCAAGCAAAATGACCATTTTACCTTTTTTGATATCATCAACTAGATCTTCTACTGTATTAAAGTTCATTTGTATTTATTTTTTTTTACGCATTATAATCTTAATATCGTCACCAACGAGCATTGAATCATATATTTTAAACTTCCTTGCATCCTTCAAATAATCAGGAGAATCAATAAAGAGACTATCAATAGAATCTTTGCCTAAAAATTTTGGAGATATATAAAGAATCAACTCATCTACAAGACCTTCTTTCAGGAAAGATGTAAATACTTTCGAACCTCCCTCAACCAATATTGAATTAAGTTCATGCTTGCTTAGTTCTTTAAGGGTATCTTTTAAAGTAGAATTTTTTTTAATTGGTAATTTAATAAGATTATCTTTTTTTGAATATGATGAAAATTCCTGCGAACAAATAATAACCTCACTCTTACCATCATAGATTTTTAGATCATTTTCTTTTGTTAAAAAACTAGATCCTAAGATAATCTTCTTTGGTTGTTTTCCATTAATGCTAGTAATATTCTTTCTCACATTAAGCCTTGGATTATCCTTTAAAATAGTCCCTGATCCTACTAAAATACCATCAGAGCTTTTTCTAATTTCTTGAACATCATCCCTAGATTTTTTTGAAGTTATCCAGTTATCCATTTGCTATCGCCGCTAGATAATGCAATTTTTGCATCTAAAGACTGCGCTATTTTCATTCTAATGAAAGGCCTTCCTTTCTTGTGCCTAAAAAAGAAATCTTGATTAATGCTTAATGCTTGTTCTTTTAGCAACCCCACTTCAACATTAATACCATTTTCTCTTAGTATTTTTACTCCCTTTCCATTTATTTTTTTATTTGGATCCAGGCTTGCACAAAACACATTTTTTACTCCATATTTAATAAGAGAGGATGTACACGGCGGAGTTTTTGAAAAAATAGAGCAGGGCTCAAGAGTAATATATGCAGTTGCATCAGAGAGCAATTCAACCGCCTTATCTTTGCCATATTTCTTAATACAATAATTAAAAGCATTTACCTCTGCATGATAACCACCATATTTTTTATGATAGCCTTTACCAATAATCTCTTTATTTTTAACTAAGATACACCCAACTTTTGGATTAGGGCGAACATCTGCTGACCCTTTGAGAGCAAGATTTATAGCTTCTTGCATATAATCCTCTCGTGTCATCACTTATTTCTTTTTAGGCTTTTCTTTGTTTAGAGAGTGTATCTCCGCAGAAAAATCTTTTATGTCCTGAAAGTCTCTATAAACAGAGGCAAATCTCACATAAGCAACTTTATCAACCTCTTTAAGAGATTCCATCATAATTTCACCTATGCGAAGAGATTTAATCTCACGTTCCCCACATGTTCTAATTTTATATAAAATTTTGCTAAAACAAGCGTCAATTTCTTCAGTAGATAATGGTCTTTTTTCAAGAGCTCTCAACATTCCTTTTTTAAGTTTTGATCCATCAAAGGGCTGTCTTTCGCCATCACTTTTTATTACTTTTGGTAAAGCAAGATCTGCAGTCTCAAAAGTAGTAAATCTTGATTGACAAACTTCACACGATCTTCTTCTTCTTGTTTGAGACCCGTCTGCAACAAGACGAGAATCAATTACTTTAGTGTCTTCAGCTTGGCAATATGGGCAATGCATCTATAGATTATATACAGGATATTTACCACAAAGATCACTTACTTTGTTTTTAATTTCTTCGTGTTTCTTACTATCATCAATATTCAAGATTACGTCACAAATCCAATTACTTATTAATTTAACTTCCTTCTCCTTAAATCCTCGTGTTGTAATTGCAGGAGTTCCAAGTCTTACCCCAGAAGTTACAAAAGGAGATTTAGGATCATTTGGAACAGAATTCTTATTAACTGTAATATTTATTTCGCCTAAAACTTTTTCTAAATCTTTTCCAGTAATATTTTTGCTTCTGAGGTCTACTAAGACTATATGATTTTCAGTCCCACCTGTAACTACATCTATGCCACGAGACATAATTGTTTGACTCATTACTTTTGCATTATTTATAACTTGCTGAATATATTTCTTAAAATCAGGATCCAGCGCCTCTTTGAAACAAATAGCCTTTGCTGCAACGACATGCATTAAAGGACCGCCTTGCGATCCCGGAAAAACAGCAGAGTTGAGCTTTTTATGCAGATCTGGATTCTCTTTCGCCAAAATTATCCCTGACCTTGGCCCTCTTAAAGTTTTATGAGTTGTTGAGGTCACAACATCTGCATAAGGAATTGGAGAAGGATAAAGTCCTGCCGCAACCAATCCAGAGACATGCGCCATATCTACAAGAAGATATGCTCCCACCTCATCTGCTATTTCTCTAAATTTCCCCCAATTAACTATTCCTGAAAATGCAGAAAAACCTGCAATAATTAATTTAGGCTTAAACTCAACTGCCATTTCACGAACTTGATCATAGTCAATATCATGAGTATCTGGGTGGAGGCCGTACTGATAGCTTTTATAATTTCTTCCTGAAAAGTTAACTTTTGCGCCATGGGTTAAATGACCACCATGATCCAAGCTCATTCCTAAGATAACATCATTGGGTTCTAATAAGGCTAGAAATGCTGCTGCGTTAGCTGAAGAACCAGAATGTGGCTGAACATTAGCATATGCAGCTCCAAATAAATCTTTAGCTCTTTGTATGGCTAGCTCTTCTGCAACATCAACATACTCACATCCCCCATAATATCTTTTTGAAGGATAGCCTTCTGCATATTTATTAGTAAGGACTGAGCCTTGAGCTTCAAGAATTCTATTACTAGCATAATTTTCTGATGCTATAAGCTCAATATGATCCTCTTGTCTTTGAGATTCATTTTTAAAAGAGCTCCATAATTCATCATCATAATTTTCAATATTTTCAGTATTTGAAAAGATAGAATCAGCTTTAGATGATTTACTTGAAGAGTTAAATAAACTATTTTTGATCTTGTTAAACAACTTTTTCTCCAGAAATTAAAATTTTGTTTTATTTTAAATCATCTAAGGCTGATTGTGGACAAAACGACTAACTCTTTTTGGATAACAACCTTTACATATCTCACAATTAAGACCAAAACATGCTCTAGCTGAACAAAACTCCCGTCCCCAAAAAATTATTTGTAGATGAAGCTTATTCCATTTATCTTTTGGAAATATTTTTTTTAAATCTTTCTCTGTTTGAACAACATTTTTTCCTTTTGATAAGCCCCATCTTTGTGCCAATCGATGAATATGTGTATCAACAGGAAAAGCAGGGACACCAAAGCCTTGACTGATTACAACTGATGCTGTTTTATGACCAACCCCGGGAAGTTGCTCGAGTTTTTTGATATCAGAGGGAACAATAGAGTTATATTGCTTAACAAGAATTTCTGATAGTTTTTTAATTGCTTTTGATTTCTTAGGACCTAAACCACACGGTTTAATTATTTTGTATATATCATCTTCTGACAAAATAGACATCTCACTAGCATTCTTAGCTTTCTTAAAAAGAATAGGAGTTACTGTATTTACTCTTTCATCTGTACATTGTGCAGACAATAAGACTGCTACAAGGAGTGTGAAGTGATCATTATGATCAAGTGGAATTGGCGTTTCTGGATAATAATTCTCCAAAACTTTTATTATAAATGTAGCTCTTTCAGATTTTTTCATACTAAGAAATGTAGCATAATATTAGACTAATGATGAATACTAAAAAAATACAAAAATATCTCTTAAAGATCAAAGAAAGTTTTTTAGAAGAGTCTGATGAAAACAAGAAAATGTTAGACATCTATGTCAAATATATTGAAGGGTCTGTAACAGATGATGAATTAGATTTTGCAAATGAACAGCTTACACAGGTTTTAAAAAGTATTGGTTTGGGAGTATTGGTTATACTTCCTTTCAGTCCTGTCACAATTCCGTATATTTTAAAAAAAGCCGATGAATATAAGATTGATTTAATACCAAAGTGGTATAAAGCTTTAAGAAGTGAAGAGGATCGATTAGAATAATCTTGTAAATTTTTTACTAATGGAGAAAAAATGAAAAATGTAGTTATTGTAGATAGCGTAAGGACCGGATTAGCAAAATCTCATCGTGGTGGTTTTAATATGACAAGACCAGATGACATGCTCGCTCATATCATAAATGCCTTGCTTGAAAGAAATCCTAACCTACCCCCTGAAGCAGTAGAAGATATCATTATGGGTTGCGGAAATCCAGAGGGTGCTCAAGGGCATAATATTGGCAGAAATGCAGCTGTTCTTTCAAATCTTCCTATGTCTACTGGCGGAACAACTATCAATAGATATTGCTCTTCAGGAATGCAATCAATTTCTATGGCTGCTGGTCAGATTATGGCTGGATGCTATGACACGGTTATAGCTGGCGGAGCAGAAACGATTTCAATGATGAAAATGAATACCGATAACTTTGTTAATGAAAAACTTGCTGAGCAATCTCCTGGAATATATTACCCAATGGGGATGACGGCTGAGGTTGTTGCAAAAAGATATGGTATTTCTCGAGAGGCACAAGATGAATTAGCATTTCAAAGCCAAATGAGAACTGCATCTGCACAAGAAGCAGGTATATATGATGATGAAATTATACCTATGGACACAAAAATGTTGCTTATGAATAAAGAAACAGGAGAATCAAAAGAAGTTGATGTTACTGTTGATAAAGACGAATGTAATAGACCAACCACAACTCTTGAGGGATTAGCTGGACTTAAGCCTGTTTTTGATCCTGAAAATGGAAGTGTTACAGCTGGTAATTCATCTCAGTTATCAGATGGAGCATCTGTTAATTTAATTATGTCTGAAGACAAAGCTCTAGAGCTTGGCCTCAAGCCAATTGCATATTTTAGAGGATTTACAACAATGGGATGTGAGCCAGATGAGATGGGAATTGGCCCTGTTTATTCAGTGCCTAAATTACTTAAAAACTATGGAATGTCCATGGGTGACATTGATCTGTGGGAGCTAAACGAAGCATTTGCTGTCCAGGTAGCATACTGCAGAGATAAGTTAGGTATTCCAATGGATAAGCTAAATGTTAATGGTGGATCAATTTCAATAGGCCATCCATTTGGTATGACTGGATCAAGATGTGTGGGTCACCTTACAAGAGAGCTTGTTAGAAGGGATGCACAATTTATGACTGGATCAAGATGTGTGGGCCACCTTACAAGAGAGCTTGTTAGAAGGGATGCACAATTTGGAGTAGTTACAATGTGTGTTGGGGGTGGAATGGGAGCCTCAGGATTATTTGAAAGATACCCTAGCTGATCATTGGCATCTGAATTTGAGCTGATAGATCTATTCCAAGATATCGGCTCTGAGTTTTATTCTCAGAACGGCATAATCATCCCTCCAGGGGATGATTGTGCAGTTTTTCAATCTAATAAACCTATTATAACTTCTGTTGACTCTTCCGTTGAAGGAGTTCATTTTCCTAAAAGCATTAAACTATAACTTCTGTTGACTCTTCCGTTGAAGGAGTTCATTTTCCTAAAAGCATTAAACCATCTGAAATAGCCTTTAGATCTATTGCAATTGCTTTAAGTGACATAGCAGCAATGGGATGCAAGCCAATTGGTTTTAGCATATCTATTTCAAGTCATATAAATAATATTGAATGGTATAAAGATTTTTCTGAAGGCGTTAAAGAAATTTCTAAAATGCATCAAATACCTCTTATAGGTGGTGACTTTACAAAGGGTCAGCTAAATATAAATATAATTGTTTATGGTGAACCCTTTGAAGATAAAATTTTAAAAAGAAGTGGTGCGAATGAGGGAGATATTATTTGTATATCAACTCCAGTAGGCAGAGCAAAAAAAGGTTTGCAAGACTTACAATCAGGAGTAAAAAATTCAAATTATACTAAGGCGTATTTAAGACCTGAGTCTAAAATTAACCTTGGTAAAAAAATTTCTCAAATAGCTACATCCTGCATTGATACATCTGATGGCTTACTTAGCGATTTGAAGCATATATTAGACAGCTCTAGCGTTGGGGCTGAAATATATTTAGATGAAATACCGATAACGCAAAACATAGATGATATTAATGCCGGAGATGATTATGATCTTTGTTTTACTATTCCAGAAAATCAATTAAATGATAGTTTTTATAAAATTGGAAAGATTACAAAAAATAAATCTATAAAATTTATTTCCGAAAAAGGTTATGATGTTGAAATTAATGGATACAAGCATTTTCAATGAGTAAATTTCCTAATTTAAAAAAACCATCTCATATTGTTGCAACTTTAGGAGGGGTTGGTAATGCTAAATATGCTCCAGGAACATGGGGTTCTTTAGTAGCTTTATTGTGTTTCATCTTCATTTCACACCAAAACCTAAACATCGAATTTTTAGTTGTAGGTATTACAATTTTTGCAGTTTATATCTCAGAAATAGTTTCAGTAGATCTTATTGAAAAAGACCATAAAGCAATTGTTATTGATGAGTTAGCAGGCATGTGGATCGCAGCCTATCCCGCAATTCACTATAGCTCACAAGACGAACGAATTGTATTTGTAGTTTTAGCTTTTATTTTATTTAGAATATTTGATATTACTAAACCATTTCCTATTTCATACATTGATAGAAATATCAAAGGTGGTCTTGGTATTGTGCTTGATGATGTTGTGGCTGGTCTAATCGCAGCACTTTTAGCTATAGGTTTAATGAATCTAATATTTGGGTAGCATTTATTCCAGCATCTTCAATCATTTCTTCTCTTGAGGCATGATCTATAAAAACATCTGGTATACCAAATAATCTAGACCTTATCTTTATATTTTTTTGAGAACAAAATTCCTGCACTGCACTTCCTGCACCTCCCATTATTGAACCGTCTTCTAGGGAGATAAACATATCAGCATCACATAAATATTTTAGTAGAATTTCTTCATCAAGAGGTTTAACAAACCTCATATCTATCAAAGTTAAATCTAGCTTATCGGCTACCACCTTTGCTTCAGATAATAAAGCTCCAAAATTTAGAAAAACAATATCACTCCTTCCTTTTTTTATAAGTCTTGCCTTGCCAATTTCTATTGTTGTTAATAAATTATCTCTTTTTTCATTTGGCCCAGATCCTCTTGGGTATCTTATAACTGCTGGCCCATTAAAGTTATAACCTGTAGAAAGCATCTTTTGTGTTTCCGCCTCATCAGCGGGAGCCATAATAATAATATTTGGTATACATCTTAAGAATGCTATATCATAATTTCCTGAATGAGTGGGGCCATCCTCTCCGACTAAACCAGATCTATCTAATGCAAAAGTAACATCTAGATTTTGAACTGCCACATCGTGAATAACCTGATCATAAGCTCTTTGGATAAAAGTTGAATATATTGCTACAACTGGTTTTTTATTTTTTCTTGCAAGTCCTGCTGCAAAAGTTACAGAATGTTGCTCTGCAATTGCAACATCAAAATACCTTTCAGGAAATTTTTTACTAAATTCAACCAGCCCAGAGCCTTCCCTCATTGCTGGAGTTATAGCAATAAGTTTCTCATCATTCGTAGCTTGATTAACAATCCATTCGCCAAAAACATCTTGATATTTTATGCTGCTAGATGAGCCATTATTTAAGCTATTAATTTTTCCAATAGCATGAAACTCAATTCTATCTGCTTCTGCAGCATCTAGGCCTGCACCTTTTTTTGTTATTATGTGTAAAAATTGAGGCCCTTCAAAGTCTTTTAAATTACCAATTACCTCCAACATTTCTTTGATGTTATGCCCATCAATAGGACCAATATAATTAAATCCAAGCTCTTCAAATATTGAACCTGGAGCAACCATGGCCTTCATCTGAGTCTCAGCCTTTCTAGCCAAATGGTATGCTTGGGGTAATGGCTTCAAGAAACTTGCCCCTCCTTTTTTTATGCCTTTGTAAACTTTGGATGCCCATATTCTTGAAAAGTAATTAATATAATTAAATCCAAGCTCTTCAAATATTGAACCTGGAGCAACCATAGCCTTCATCTGAGTCTCAGCCTTTCTAGCCAAATGGTATGCTTGGGGTAATGGCTTCAAGAAACTTGCCCCTCCTTTTTTTATGCCTTTGTAAACTTTGGATGCCCATATTCTTGAAAAGTAATTAGATAGCCCACCAATATTTTCAGATATAGACATGTCATTATCATTTAGTATTACCAACATATTTGGTTTGAGATGACCGGCGTGACTTAGAGCTTCAAAAGCCATTCCGGCGGTCATCGCACCATCACCAATTACAGCAACAGTCTTAGAGCTTCAAAAGCCATTCCGGCGGTCATCGCCCCATCACCAATTACAGCAACAGTTCTTTCATTTTTTTCAGAGGCAATTGCCATACCGAGAGCAGCACTAATAGATGTACTAGAATGCCCTACACCAAAAGCATCATACTCACTTTCTGCTATATTAGGAAAAGGAGCTAAGCCATCCTTATGTCTAATAGATTGGATTTCTGCTTTTCTACCAGTAAGAATTTTATGAGGATAAGCTTGATGACCAACATCCCAGATCAAGTTGTCAGTTGGAGTATTAAAAATATAATGCAGAACTACGGTTAGCTCAACAACTCCAAGACCACCTCCAAGATGGCCTCCACTCTGACCAACTGAATACAAAAGATATTCTCTTAACTCATCAGCCAACAACTCTAATTCTTGAGAAGAAAATGATCTATAGTCACTAGGAGTATCAATATTACATAATAGTTTAGAATCAGGTTTCTCTAGAGGTATCTTATTAAAAATCTTCACTTTTAACTTTCTCTATTAATTATATATTTGGCAAGATTTTTTAGTTTATCATTTTGCTCACCATTATCATGAGAGACATTTTTTAATAAAACCAAAGCTTCTTCTGTAAGAGCCTCATATCTTTTTATAGCATTCTCTATGCCTACAATTTTTACATATGTTGATTTATCATTTTTTACGTCTGATAGTTTGTTTTTACCTAGCTTTTCACTACTACCCACTATGTCTAAAACATCATCTTTTATTTGAAAGGCCAAGCCTATTTTTCGACTAAATTTTATTAATTTTTCTTGATCTTCTAAGTCCAAATTTGAACCAATTTGTCCCATTAAAATTGAGCATTCAATAAGTCTCCCAGTTTTTAAATGATGTATCTCCTCAAGATCTGATTGAGTTACATATTTATTATTTTCATTTTCAATATCTAAATGCTGTCCATAAACCATACCATTTTTACCACATGCACTAGCTAATAATCTTATTGCTTCAACTTTCTGCCTATCCTTCAAAATTTCATCTTCTGAAATCACTTGAAATGCTAGAGCCTGAAGAGCATCTCCTGCCAAAACAGCATTTGCCTCTCCGAATACAACATGATTAGATGGACTGCCTCTTCTGATATCGTCGTCATCCATACATGGAAGATCATCATGAATTAACGAGTAGCTGTGCATCATTTCAATCGAACAAGCCATATTGATTAAGCTTGATTCATGAATGTTAGTATTTGATTCTCCAGATGCCATAATTAATCCAGCCCTTACCATTTTACTTGGAAGCAATGAGGTATATGACATAGATTTTTCTATTGTATTAGATTCCCCAATAATATTTTTTATTTTTGATTTAACTTTAGCCTGAACAGATGAAAGGAAGACTTCTAACATTTACTTTTCTAAACTTCTTCTTCAGTTGTTCCATCATCAAGTAATTTGCTTACTTTTAATTCAGCATCTTTAAGCTGTTTTTGACACTTTTTTACTAGCTCTATTCCTTGTTCGAATGATTTAACTGAATCTTCTAAGTCGATACTGTCATCTTCCAACTTCAATACTATTTTTTCAAGCTGGGAAAGAGCTGATTCAAAATTTATGTTTTCATTATCTTTGGTCATAGCTTATTGTAATTGATTAATTTGATGCTTTTAAATATTTTTTAAGATCATTCCTTATGCCATATGGTAATGCAAGAACAGCAGGTGTAAGTATTAGGGTTATAAAGGTGCTGAATCCCAATCCGAATACGATAGATATAGCTAAATTAGACCACCAGTCAACTATCCTGCTTCCAATTAAAATCTCCCTTCCTATCAAATCAATACTAACACCCATTGCTAAAGGTAATAAACCAAATATTGTAGTTAAGGAAGTTAAAAGAATAGGCCTTAATCTTTGTTTGCATGCACTCACTATAAGATTTGATTTTTTAAGATGAGGAGACTCCTCTTTCATCTTATTGAAGGTATCAATCAAAACAATATTATTATTCACAACAATCCCAGCTAGTGTGACTATAGATAAACCAGTCATTGTTGTGCTAAATGGACTATTTGTAATTAGCAGGCCTAACATTACTCCTACGATAGATATTGTCACCGAGGTCAAAACAATAAAGGATTGATAAAAGCTATTAAATTGAGTTAAAAGCATTATTAACATTATGAATACAGCAGCTATTCCAGCTCCTATCATAAAGTTATTAACTTCTTCAGTCTCTTCCGACATACCCTCGAAAACAACTTCAAGATTTTTATCAAATGGATTTGTATCTAACCACTCTTGAATTTCTGCAACTTTTTCAGCCACTCTTGATTCATCCTCAGTTCCAGCCCTTATTCTATGGTGATATCTTCCATTTTTTCTTCTAACTGTTTGTCTATTTTCTTTTGGTATAACAGAAATAAATGAGCTGACTGGAACTAAGCCTTGCCTGGTTGTAACATTCAAATCTTTTATGCCCGTCAATGTCCTGTCAGCTTCTGGAAATCTTGCCCTAATTTCAATTTCTTCCTTCGAATCATCTGGCCTATACTCACCAACTTTAAAGCCATTTGTAAGCATTTGAACTAATGCTCCAACATCCCCTATATTAACCCCAAGCTGAGCAGCCTTCTGTTTGTCCACCTCAACACTCCACTCAACAGATGGGTACGCTTTGGATGACGATATGTTGATTAGGTCTGGTATATTTTCAGTAATATATTTTTCAATTTTATTAGCTGCATCATTAACTATATCTTCTGTATTTCCATATACAGCAAGCTCAATTGGTGAGTCGAATGATGGCCCACCCAGCACAGGTTTAGTTTCAACAATAATTCCAGGAATATCTTTTGTTGAATTTGTTACAAGCTCCATGACTTCTAATCCAGATATTGATCTTTCATATGGAGGAGCAATTTCAATAAACCCACTGCCAATTTTGTCAGCTCCTCTATCCCACCAGTTAGAACCTGCTCGCAGATAAACACTGCTGAGCTCATCAATTTCTAAAAATCTCTGCTCAACACTTTCTATAATCTCTTTTGATTCTAAAGCTGAAAAATTACCCCTTGCTCTTATATTTACCTCTGCTTGAACTGGATCAACAATTGCAAAATAGACAGTACCTTTCCCAAAATTTGTATAAGTAAAAATTATGACAGCAAGAACAGTAAAGACCCATAAAATAGTCTCTAGTGGGTTCTTAACAAACCTATATGCAAATTTTCCATACCTCTCAGCCAATTTAAAGAAGAATGAAGACTTTTCATTATCTGATATGTGAAGAGCTGACTGTTTTTGACCGAATAAAGAGCCTAAAACAGGAATTACAATTAAGGAATAAAAAAGAGACGCAATTAACACCATAAAAACTGTTATTGGCAGCTGTTTCATAAACTCACCTGTAAATCCAGGCCATAACATAACAGGAATAAAAGCAGCCATTGTTGTTCCAGTTGATGCTAATATCGGATAAAACATACGCTTTGAGGCAGTTTTATAACCTTCATATCGTGACATGCCTCCTGCAATTTTTTTATCAGCATATTCTGTAATTACTATAGCTCCATCAATCAACATGCCCATTCCAAGCAATAATCCCATCATCACAAGAAAGCTTACCTCGCCGCCCATTGCGTATATTCCTAAGTATGTAAGAAGAAAGCAAAAAGGAATTGATAGCCCAACCAACATAGACACCCTGGGCCCCAAGCTCGCAATTATAAGAATCATAATCAATACAACTGCCGTAATAATATTTCCATTAAGTTCTTTCACCATCTCTCTAGAGTAGACAGAATCATCATCAGTTATAACAACATTTAGATTTGGCGGAAGATTCTCTTTAAATAAACTTATAATATTATTAATCTTTGTTGATACATCAATTGCGTTAGCTCCTTCCCTAAGAATAATTTCTAAAGTAACAGCATCTTCCCCATTCACTCTTGCATATGAGGAGAAATCTTTGAATGTTCTTCTTATATCAGCAACGTCACCAAGGGTTACAATCGCATCTTTTGTTACTTTTATTGGTATTGAGTAAACATCTTGTGCAGTTTCAATAACACTAGGTACCTCAATATTAAAACTTCCTTTTCCAGTATCTTGTGTTCCCCCAGGAATAATAAGATTGTTATTTGCAACTGAATAGTAAATATCTGAGAGAGTTACACCATAAGATTCAAGTTTAGATTTACTAAAGACTCCCTCTAATACCTCATCAGGAGCTCCTGCAATTTCAGCCTGAAGCACTTCTTCTATAGATTCAATTTTATCTTTTAAATCTCTTGCATAAAAAACCTTCTGTCGTATTGAGCTATTACCAACTATGCTAACGTTCATCAAAGGAAAGCTAGCTTCATTATATTCACTAACAATTGGATCCTCGGCTTCACGAGGAAGCTCAAATTTTGTTTCTTCAACTGCTTGTTTAACATCAATAAGAGCCTTATCCATATCATAGCCAACCTCAAATTCTGTGAATACTCTTGAGTAGCTCAACGAGCTTGTTGATGAAACATTCTTCAGACCAGGAACGCTCTTAAGTCTATTTTCTAATGGCTTAGCTATTAATCTTGATGTGTCAGCAGGTGATGCTCCATCAAGATATACAGAGATTGATAAGAAAGGTAGCTGAACATTTGGAGATGCTGATATGGGAATGTCTTGTCTTGCAAAAGTACCAGCTATTACAACTAGAAAAGCTATCGTCAATGTTGTCTTAGCTTTATTTAATGCAAAATCAACTATAGATGTCATGAACTACTTACTAAAACCTTTTGATTATTTTCAACAAAACCTTGGCCTTGAATAATAAGCTGGATTTTATCTGGCAAGCCAGTAACCCATATACCATCTTCTGAATCTTCTAATATATCAATAGTAATAAATTTTACCGTATCTTCATTTTCTATAACTTTTATGCCAAGCATCCCTTTATCATTGAGCATTAGAATAGATGGGGATATTTTATGAGCATAGATCTTTGAGGTTTTAATAATCATTTCTGAAGTAATTCCATCTCTGATAATCCCCTTTTTATTCTTAATCTCAGATTCAACTTTAAATGTTCTTGTTAGATTTGAAGCGCTTTTTGAAACAAAACTAAGGTTGCCTAAAATGGATTCACCTGTAATTAAATTCAAAATAACTTCCTGACCTTCTGAAACTTTATTTATGTCAGACTCAGGAACTTCTGCAACAAAAGTTATTGGATCCAATTGAATTATTGTTGCGCAGACTTGACCTCTTTCAAGAAAATTACCTGGCTTAACTATTGTTTCGAGATAGCCTGAAAACGGTGCTTTAACCTCAGTCCTATTTAACTCAACAATACCAAGACTACACAAGACAGAATCTTTAATTACATAATCACCTTGTCTCCTATTTAACTCAACAATACCAAGACTACACAAGACAGAATCTTTAATTACATAATCACCTTGTCTCGAACCTATTTTTACAACCTCGCCTGATGTTTTAGCTTTAACATCAACTCTTGTTTCCGAAATAGTTGTAGACTTAAGTTTTATAAGAGGTTGGTATAGGGATGCAAAACTTTCTATAGTTTTAACTGCAAATAATTCTTTCTTTATAACTTTTCTTTCTACCTCATCTTCAAATTGGCCAGATAGAAGTGCTAGCAATGCGATAATGAAAATAGCCAAAGAAATTCTAATATTTTTATTCATAAATTATATATTGTGCTTCTTTCTTAATTTTTCAAGAAGTTCTTGATTGAGGGGTTTTAGCTTTTCATTTTTATCTTCTGAAATTGGGATTGAGAATTCAGACCCACTCAAAGCCTTGTCTTTAAATTTTAAATAAATCCGAGAGAAAGCATGAAACATTTCTTTTGAATCTTTATCATCCAAAACATTCCATCCTATTTTTTTGCCTGCATAGTAAACAATTGGATGAGACCAGTCATAATCTAGCCTTGGTGAAAATGACTTCCTTGCCTCTATATATGCTTCCTCCGCTGAAGGAAAGCCATCTAAATTAGAAATATCATGACAAGATTTTATTAGGTCGGTGAGAGTAGGAAGATATGGCTGATTATCTACAACAATTTCTGCTGCTTCAGCGATGGTACGTGGACTAAATTTTTTTAAACTAGATGCCCATAGTTTTTTACCCTCGCTAAGCCTCTGGTCCGTTCCAAAAACTTTATAGAATTGATAATGGTAGGCTAGCTCTAGCTTTAAAAAAAGAGAATCTATAGCATCTATAAATTCGTTTTTATTCAAAATTGATCTCTTCTGCCCAGGATTTATCTTTTTTTCTTTCGTCAAAGCCTTGCTTGAAGGCTCCAGGTTCAGAATGGTTTTTACTTTTTTCATTTAGATTCTTATTGCTTACAAGGTGCCTTCGTTTAACATGATCAATAAATTTTGAATTCCAAGTGTTGAAAGCACTGCCGTTGTCAGTCCAGTATAGTATAAATTCAGATAAATAAGTCAAAGCGTCTTCTCGAGATATGCTAGATAGTGATAATATTTGGTATACATCATCACTGGGCATCCAGCCCTTACTTATAGGGTATGGCAGTCCTTTATTAGAGTTATTTTCTTTAGCCCATTCACGTCTGATATAGTCAATAAATGTGCTATTCCAGTTATTTCTTTGCTGACCTCTTTCCATCCAATAAATTTTAAATTCTGGAATTTTCTTATCAATAAAGCTTTCATCTATTGAGCCCATACTAAGAACATCCATAACCTCACTCGAGGGAGTCCAGTTATTACCCATATCCTGTTTCTCAAATGGTCTTGCTTTAGGTAGTTTGAGGTTTGATCGGCTATCTTCTCTTTGATATTTTTTTATTAATTTGAATCTCAATAATTCATCAAGACTTTTTTTAATATCTTCTCTTTTTATAAAGGAAAGCTCATCAGAAAGTCTTTGTATTAGAGCATCTTCAGATCCAATTTTTTTAAATGGTTCTTGATTGCATTTGTCTAAGATAATTGCGCTTTCTATATTGAGCGTTTCAGCAACTTCTTTAGAAAATGAAACCTTGTCATCTGACATCTTAATTACGTATCTCTTCTGCGCTGAACAGCTTCAGCAAGAATGGAAAAACAATTAGACGTGTCTTCAAGATTTATACATGCATCAGTAATGCTTTGGCCATATTTTAAATTAGAGGATATCTTTTGATTGCCTTCATTTATATGACTTTCTATCATTACACCTTTTAAATTCCTGTCTCCAAGAATGATTTGATTACTAATGTCTTCTATTACATTGATTTGTTGCTTAAACTTTTTTTGGCTATTGCCATGACTAGCATCCACCATAATAGACTCGTTTACCTCAGCCTCTTTTAGAGCGACTAAGGTTTCCTTAATCGAATCCTTATTATAATTAGGCTGTTTGCCACCTCTTAAAATGATATGAGTATCATTATTTCCAGCAGTCTTTAACATTGCAATCTCTGCTTCTTTTGTAGCACCAAGAAATACGTGTGAATGATTAGCAGCTTGAATACCATCAATAGCTGCCTTCAGACTCCCATTTGTACCATTTTTTATACCAATAGGGCATGAAAGACCAGAGGCCAACTCTCTGTGAATTTGACTTTCAGCAGTTCTAGCACCTATTGCGCCCCACGAGATTAAATCCGTTACATATTGAGGCGATATAGGGTCAAGAAATTCAGTACCTACTGGCATATCCAACTCTGCTATATCAATGAGCAACTTTCTAGCTTTCTCAATACCTTTTGCAATTTTATAACTCCCATCCAGATCGGGGTCATTTATCAAACCTTTCCATCCAACAGTTGTTCTTGGTTTTTCAAAGTAAACTCGCATAACTAATAATAGAGTATCTTTGTATTTTAAACTCTCTTCTTTCAACCACTTTGCATACTCTAAAGCGCTATCAGTATCATGTATGGAGCAGGGTCCAGTGACTACAAGAAGCCTATCATCTGAATTATGAAGAATTTGACTAATTTCATTTCTTGTTCCATAAACTAATCTAGATATCTCATCATTAAGTGGGTATTTATTTACCAACTCATATGGTGCTGGAACTTTTTGTCTATCTATTATTCTTGTATTGTCTGTAAGGTAATTCATGGCATATTTTTTAAATGTTTAATTCACCATATTAAATCAATGCCAAAAAAATAATATACAAAGTAAGAAAAAAATAATTAATTTTTTGATTAAATAAATTTACCTAAGATTTAACAAAATTAATGTCCTTTTTTATAAATACTATATGTTGTATTAAATACATCTAAACCTTACACTATGTAGTGTTTACTATGATAAATGGCACACAAACACAATTAGAATTTCCAATGGTAATGGGTCAGCCATATGAGACCCTCCCTGATGATTTATTCATACCTCCTAATGCACTTGAACTCTGCTTGGAATCTTTTTCTGGGCCAATGGATCTTTTACTTTATCTTATTAAAAAAGAAAATATTAATATACTAGAGCTTGATGTTTCAGAAATAACTCAGCAGTATGTCCAGTACATTGAGCTTATGGATATCCTTAAGTTTGAATTAGCAGCAGAATATCTTGTCATGGCTGCCACCTTGGCCGAAATCAAATCCAGAATGATGCTTCCTAAAGAACAATTTGATGAAGAGGAAGAGGACCCTAAACTTGCTTTAATTAAAAGACTTCAAGAATATCAAAGATATAAAACAGCCTCAGAAAATCTTGCAAATCTACCAAGAGTAGATAGAGATTTTTTTATTGCATCAACTGCACTTCCAAAGTTTGAAACAGCTATTCCTGACATTAATGTAACAGCTGAAGATTTAAGAGATATTCTTCATGAGGTTTTAAGCAGACCTGATCTAAAATCAAATCACCAGATTGACTTTGAAGAGCTCTCTACACAAGAAAGAATTCAAATTATTTTAAGTATTCTTGCAAAAAGGAATGTAATAAGCTTTACAAAGACTCTTCGAAAGTCTGAAGGAAAGCAGGGCGTTGTTGTAACTCTTCTTGCATCACTAGAACTGGCAAAAGACGGACATTTAGAGTTAATACAGAATGAATCGAATGAAATTTTTTTAAAATCTAAAGGGAGAATAGGAAATGAGCAATAAAGTTTCAACCAATACCATTGAAGCATTGCTATTCGGAGCAGGGCGACCTCTGAGATTATCTGAAATTAGATCTCTTCTCGAGAATAATGGGATATCAGAAGATCTTGCATCAATTAAAAAATCTATCAATGAAATAGAGGCCAGGTATGTAGAAACTTCTCTTGAAATTAAAGATGTTGCATCAGGATACAGACTTCAAATTAAACAAGATTTTTCTGGTTGCCTTTCTCACCTATGGAATGAGAGCGCTCCAAGAATCTCAAAAGCATTAATGGAAACTATATCAATAATTGCTTATAAACAACCGGTTACGAGGGGTGATATAGAAGATATTAGAGGTGTTCATGTAAGCACATCAAGCATTCGTTCTCTATTAGAAAGAGAGTGGATAAAAGTCTCAGGGTTTAGAGATGTTCCAGGAAGGCCCGCTTTATACACAACTACAAAACAATTTCTAGATGACTTTAATGTAAAAAATATTTCATCTTTACCCTCATTGCCTGACGTCGTTGAGCAGGATGAAGAGGCTTTTCTTTCTGAAGTAATTTAACTTTCTTATGGCAGAAAGGCTCCAAAAGTTTTTAGCAAAATCAGGCATTGGTTCTAGGCGTTACTGTGAAAACCTCATCAAACAAGGTCTAGTAAAAGTAAATGGAAAAGTTGCTGAAGTTGGATGCTCTGTTTCTTCTAAGGATGAGATTGAATACGATGAGAAGATTATTCAAGCTATAGATGAAGAGCTAAAGGTTGTGATTTTAAATAAACCTGAAGGAGTCTTATCATCAAATGCTAGAGAGAAAAAACTACCTATTGTTTTTGACTACCTGCCAGATGATGGAAATCAAAGAAATTGGATATCTATTGGAAGACTAGATATCAATACATCTGGGCTGATGTTATTCACTAATGATGGAGGGTTTGCAAATAAATGTATGCATCCTTCATACAGAGTTGATAAAGAATACCTAGTTAGGGCAAGAGGAGAATTTAATCAAGAGATTAAGTCGCAAATGCTTAAGGGAATAAAAATAGAAGGAAGTCTTTATAAGTTTACTGATATTGTTGAGGGTGAAAAAAAAGGTACAAATCAATGGTTTTCTGTATGCCTAATAAGTGGCAAAAACAGAGAGGTAAGGAAAATATTTAATCACTTTGATATGGACGTTAGTAGACTCAAAAGAACTAGATTTGGACCAATATTTCTGCCATCAACCCTGTCAAAAGGAAAGTCAAAGTTATTATCTCAACCTGAGATCATAGAGCTATCTGAGTATGGCTCAAAAAAGTAAGTTAGTTCATAAAAAATTTATTGAGATAGCTTCAGAAAATAATCACATAAAATTTTTAAAATTACTCAATTTGCTTGATCCTATAAAACTAACTGATAGGTCTAATCATGAACTATCTTTAAAACTATTCATCATTAGAACAGTAATAGGACAGCAGGTTTCTGTTAAAGCAGCAGATGCAGTCTGGGATAGAGTTAAACCATTGTTAGAAGGAGATACCTTAGACCCTGTAAGTATAGAAAATGTAGGCCTGTCCAGAATGAAAAAAATCTATGTTCAAGGCATATATGACTACTTTTCAAAGAATAAATTTAGCAGATCTTTCTTGAAAAAATGCTCTGAGGAAGAGCTTAAGAATATTTTCTTAGATATAAAAGGAATAGGACCATGGACGTTAAATATAATTAGAATGTTTTATATTTGTGATGAGGATATTTGGTTACCAGAGGACCTAATTATAAAAAAAAGCCTAATACATTATTTTGACATCAAAAAAGACAAGGATGTGAGTGGGCTCTATAGCCCATATAAAACATATTTCTGCATGTACCTGTGGTCAGGATCAAAGTTTTTTAAATGAGTCGAATGTAAAATAATGATCATTCGTACTTTCACTCTCTTTGGAAAAAAACCATTCATAACATTTTTGAAGTTCTTGAGGGTTTTTTAGTGTTGAGGGGTCTTCGGCTGGATAAGCAAAGGCTCTCATTGAAGTTCTGGTTGCGCCTGGATCAAAATTAAATATTTTTAAGTTTGAAGTTGTCTCTAACTCATCTTTAAATATTTCAGCCATAGATTTGGTTGCAGCTTTTGATACTGCATATGCTCCCCAAAATGCTTTGCCTTTCTTAGCAACCCCTGATGATGTGAATATTATTCTTGGAAGGGTTGAGCCAGAGAGCGCAGGAAGAAGGCTTTTACTTAATAGAAAAGATGCAGTTAAATTAATATTTATAACTTTACTCCATGTCTCATGATCATATTCTGACAGCATTGACATTTTACCTAAAACCGATGCATTGTTAATAAGACCATCAAGATGACCATATTGACTAATTATTTCATTATTAATCTCAGTTGCTTGAGTTTGATTTAAGGTCTCTAAATCACATTCAATAATTAAAGGTCTCGTATTATATTTTTCATTAATGAGATCATAAGTATTATTCAACCCCTCAGAATTTCTTCCTAAAAGAATTACATTAGCTCCCTTCAAACTCATTCCTAGAGAGATTTCTTTTCCGATACCTTTATTTGAACCACTAATTAAAATGTTTTTATTTTGCATATAAAGTTTGTATTATTTAGATAAGTATTTTACTAGTTTTTTAGGATGATCAATTCTAATTTCTCCATAACTAATATCTTTGGGAAGTTCCCCATATCCATATTCACATGATATGACCATCATTCCTGCAGCAATGCCTGCAGCAATATCTACATTATGGTCGCCTACATAACATGCATTTAATGGGTTCACCTTAATTTTATTGCAAGCTAAAAGAATTCCCTCTGGACTGGGTTTTGCTTTATTTAGATGATCAGGACATATTAAAATCAATGAATCACTTAACTCATTAAATGAATCTATTAAAGGCTTGGCATATTCATAGGGTTTATTTGTAACAATCCCAAAAGAAATATTGTTAGTTGTTAAGTATTGAAGCAACTCTTTTATCCCAGGAAATAGGCAAGAATTCTTTGTGAGGTTTATTTTATATTCCTCAAGCAAATCAGTTTTTAATTTTTTAAATTCACTATGATCTTCATTAATATTAAATCCAACTTTTATTAGCTTTCCACTGCCATCAGAAATGTGATTTCGAATATCATCAAGCCTAAGCAGGTCTTTATCATTACTTAACAGGATATTATTTAAAGATATTAAAAAATCAGGCGCAGTATCAATGAGCGTTCCATCGAGGATTGCTTAAAAGGATGTTATTTAAAGATATTAAAAAATCAGGCGCAGTATCAATGAGCGTTCCATCGAGGTCAAATAGAACTAGCTCAGTTTTATTGAGAGGGTTTTCTTGCATGAATTATATAATTTACACCCAGATCATTATTTAGAGATGCATTATGAGTTATTGGGTTATAAAAAATGCCCTTAGTATCTAGAAGCTCTGCATTAGCTGCTCTTATATACTCTGCTAATTTTGAAGGTTTAATAAATTTATCGTATTCATGTGTCCCCTTGGGAAGTATTTTAAAAATATACTCAGCACCAACTATTGCCGTCACCCATGATCTTGGGTTTTTATTGATAGTAGATAAGAATAAATCTCCCCCTGGTTTTAGTAGTTTCGTACAAACATCTGTTTTTATTGATAGTAGATAAGAATAAATCTCCCCCTGGTTTTAGTAGTTTCGTACAAACATCTATTAATGACTTTGGATCCGGCACGTGCTCCAAAACCTCTAGACATGATACAACATCAAATCTATCATCATTTTTTTCGTAAAATTCTTCAGCAGTGCCAACAATGTAGTTAATATTTTTAGAATTTTTTTTTGCATGAATTCTTGCAGTTTCTATGCCCGGCCCCGCAGCATCAATTTTCTATGCCCGGCCCTGCAGCATCAATTCCTGTTACAAAAGCTCCTTTATCAAATATTGCCTCAGTAAGGATTCCACCCCCACAACCAACATCTAAAAAATTTTTATTTTCTAAATTAACAATATCATTTATGTAGCTTGCTCTGAGTGGGTTAATTTTATGCAGAGGTTTAAAATCACCTTCTTTATCCCACCACTTATCAGCCTGCTCTGCAAACTTTGTAACCTCATTTTGATCAATATTCATTTGCACAGTTTAACAATTTTTTTTTCATAATATTATCTATCTTCCCAATAAATTTTTATGTAGTAAAACTACAAACATAAATTGTTTAAACCTTGTAAATAAAGCATATGCAATTTCAATTGACTTTTAAATTTACTTATTATTTACTTCACTACAAGACATTTTATTTTATTTACAGTGATAATTTCAGCATTAAAATCCAAGGAAACAACAGATACTCGATCTCCAATACATTTGGAGACAATATCCTCCCTTCTATCTTTAGAAACTTCGGTGATGTTTGAGGAGGGGATTGGAGCAGGAATATATACTGATGATGAAGCATTTAAAGAATTAGGCCTTCTTGCTACAAGCAGAAGCGACTGCTTATCAAAGGCAAATTTGATTATTACGCTTCAGCCCCTCTCTAACGAAGAATTGGATCTAGTCACAAAGGGATCAACTATTCTTGGAACAGTTAACCCTTTTTATAATAAGAATCATATTAATGAGTGTAAAAAAAGAGGCATTAATTTGGTGAGCATGGAGTTTATCCCTAGAATTACTCGAGCTCAAAAAATGGATGTATTAAGTTCACAAGCAAATTTAGCTGGATATTCAGCTGTTATAGAGTCAGCAAAATATTTATCTAAAGGCCTGCCTATGATGATGACTGCAGCAGGAACTTTAAAGCCATTTATCTAAAGGCCTGCCTATGATGATGACTGCAGCAGGAACTTTAAAGCCTGCCAGGGTCTTTGTTATTGGTGTTGGAGTTGCGGGTCTTCAAGCCATTGCGACAGCAAAGAGATTGGGAGCCAGGGTCGAGGCTTTTGATACAAGAGATGTGGTAGAAGAGCAGGTAAACTCACTGGGAGCTAAATTTGTTAAAATAGACCTAGGCGAAACCGGACAAAATGACCAAGGTTATGCCAATGAACTGACTCCTGAACAAATACAAAAACAAAAAGATCTTCAATCAAAGGTTTGTGCTCGTTCAGATATTGTAATAACAACTGCTCAGTTATTTGGTAGGCCTGCTCCGAGATTGATTGATGAAAAAACCATATCTCAAATGCAGCCTGGTAGCGTTATATTTGATATGGCCGTAGAGTCAGGTGGTAATGTTGAAGGCTCTGAAATTGATCAAGTGGTCATTAAAAATGGAGTTAAAATTATCGGAATTTCAAATTTAACTTCAACTGTTTCCTCTCATGCATCACTCGCTCTTTCAAATAACTTCAATCATTGGATTTGTGATTTCTACAAAAAAGAATTAAAGAAAATCGAATTTAATTTTGAAGATGAAATTATTAAAAGCAGTGTTCTTGTTCATGAGGGTGAAATACTTAACGAGAGGTTTAAATAAATGGAAACATATATTCTTTTGGGTTTTGTTCTTATTCTATCGATCTATCTTGGCTTAGAGCTAATTTCTAAAGTTCCAAGCACACTTCATACTCCACTCATGTCAGGTGCTAATGCAATATCTGGAATCGCATTAGTAGGTGCTCTGCTTTTAACTGCTGATAGCCAATTGCAAACGGCTCTTGCATTTTTGGCTGTAACTTTTGCGTCAATAAATGTTTTTGGTGGCTATCTTGTAACAAATAGAATGCTCAAAATGTTTAAGAAGAAATAATTATGGAAATCTCATTAATACAAAACATTGTCTATATTTTTTCATCAATACTATTTATTACTGGCATCAAAATGCTCGGGAAAGAAGATACAGCAGTAAAAGGCAATTTCCTCTCAGCTATTGCAATGCTTGTAGCTGTTTTAGTTACTTTTATTAATATCTCTAACCCCTTAATACTCCTAGCAGGGATAGGCTTGGGAGCCTTTATAGGTTCTTTAATAGCTTTAAAAGTTAAGATGACATCAATACCAGAGATGGTTGCTTTATTTAATGGCTTCGGTGGTCTGGCTACTTTTTTAATAGCTTGGTCAGAGTTTAATTCAACTCCAGATAATCTATTTCAATACATATTAGTTATGACAACTGTTTATGTCGGTGGGATTACATTTACAGGAAGTTTAGTAGCTTATGCCAAGTTGTCTGAAAAAATACAAATAGCAAAAACATCAATTATCACAAAATTATTTACAACAATTTTTTATATCTCATTAGCATTTTTATTGTATTCAGCAATTGTGACGCCATTATTAGTAATTAACTTTGAGTTTTTTACAGTCTTATTAGTCCTAACTCTTTTAGGTGGAATTGGTTTTGTTCTTCCAATTGGCGGCGGTGATATGCCGGTGGTAATATCCCTTCTAAATTCACTATCAGGTATAGCTGCAGCTTTTGCTGGTTTAATATTACTTAACAATGTCTTGATAGTAGCTGGATCTTTGGTTGGAGCTAGCGGATTAATACTCACAATAATTATGGCAAAGGCTATGAATAGGTCTATAGGCAATATACTTTTTGTGGGCTATGCAAGCGCGTCAACCACAAAAAGTTCTGAGGAGCAGGGAGAGGTAAATCCTATAAATATATCCGATGCATATTTAATATTGGAGAATGCTAGCTCTGTCCTTATTGTTCCTGGTTATGGGATGGCGGTAGCCCAAGCACAGCATGTTGTAAGAGAGCTTGGAGAGCTATTGGAAGAAAATGGTACTGAGGTAAAGTACGGCATACACCCTGTTGCAGGGAGGATGCCTGGACATATGAATGTCTTATTAGCTGAAGCAAATGTTTCTTATGATGTTCTGGCCGAACCGGAGGATGTAAACCCATCTATGGATTCTGTAGATGTTGCTGTTGTTATCGGTGCTAATGATGTAGTTAATCCATCAGCAACTGAAGAACCAGGAAGTCCAATATATGGAATGCCTATAATTGAAGTCCATAATGCCAAAACTGTTTTTGTTCTAAAAAGATCAATGTCATCTGGCTTTGCAGGCGTACAAAACCCTTTATTTTTTAAACAAAATACCAGAATGTTATTTGGGGACGCAAAAGATTCTATTGGAGGAGTCGTTTCAGAATTTAAAGATTAGGAAACTCTTGTATGATTTGTTGCAGCAATTTATTTATAATAACTCTTGTTAATAAATAGAAGCAATAATGAAAATAGTTTTGGTAACAGGTGGTTTTGATCCAATC
>Ga0206126_10001215_pt1 | contig 31641 bp, 35 predicted proteins | sample Helgoland_Spring_5_FD_148621 | JGI IMG/M metagenome (GOLD analysis project Ga0206126, IMG submission 148621) | Pelagic subsurface seawater microbial communities from Kabeltonne, Helgoland, North Sea - Helgoland_Spring_Bloom_20160412_1 | ecosystem: Environmental > Aquatic > Marine > Epipelagic ...
AACGCTGCAAAATCTGCAACGTCTGGTGTACCTACGTACATGTGTCTTACCTGTCCTGAAGATAATCCCATAATTTTAAATTGTTTTTAATTAATATATATTTGATACTTATAATTGTAAAGATAATGCATTTGTATCAGTCCTGCAATTTCTTTTATTAACATTTTTAACGCTACACTCTAGAGTCTAACTGAACCCTACCTTGTAAGTTTGATTCTCTATAATCTAGAACTGCGTTCTGTACTGCAATATTTATGATCTCTCTGTGAGTAAAATCATTTAGTTTACATGTGCTCATAACATTATACCCTTCAATGCTTAAATCTAATCCAGCAGTATCATCTGCTGTTTCAAAACTTTGAACAATAATTGGCTTTGGTCTAGCTATAAATCTAACTCTATACTCTTGTATAGTTCCAAAATCTATAGAAGGTATTAGTTCTACAACTACTTTACTACCTTGCACAAATGAATCCATTCTCCAAACCTTTCTTTTAGAAGGCTTTCTAAATGGGTTCTTATAACTAAGATGAAACTCATCATGAGTTATAGGAATTACTGGAGTAATATTGTAACCTGTAAGAGGTCCATTCTCTACCTCTCTAGATCCTCCAGATGCAACGTGCTCACTAACTATATACATTAGGTCATCAGATATATCCCAAAAGCTAGAAAACTCAGTCATTCCTCCGTTAAGTGGACTGTCTGAAAGAATATCAGTAGTAAGGACATTTGTCATTGGAGTATTCAAGATCTTGTTTCTTACTAAGGGAGCGAGCACTCTCCTACACTTTTCAGTGTATTCAAATGCTGTGCTCATATCCTTTGTACCATCATAATGCGTCTTAACATATTGCTCTTGAGCAATAGTCAGATAAGAACTTATCTCAAAAGTATCTAGTCCAGGTGCACCTTCTAGTGCATTGTTGTAACGTAGGTTAAACTCTTCTCTAAATTCTTGTGCAGTCATATTTTATTTTAAATTATTTAATCTAGCTTCTAAGCTTAATCTCATTTCTTGACCAAGGTTGCTCGCTAAATATTCAGCAGCTACTTGGAATGTTGGTGTATCACCATCAGAAATAGGCTCGTCATCTAAACTATAATAGTTCTTGTCAACTTTGTTTACAGCTCCAAATTCGTAAGCCTCTTCAAGTAACACTTTTGTTTTTAAATACTCATCACCCATTACAGAACAAACTAGTCCTGGGTTCTTTTCCAACTCTTTGTGTAACTCTGATTGCAAGAAATCCATCTTGTGAGATCTATTAGTATTTCTACCTAGATTTCTAAGAGAGTATCTTAACACAGACTTATCATCTTCGTACTTAACAAACAGTTTGTATGCCTGTACTTTACTTCCAACCTTGCTAATTTCTTTTGCCATTACTTCAGATGCTGAGGTAAGTACAAATCTATTAGTTGCCTTGTGCTTAATCTCATCAAGAGAGTTAGCTACGATAGGGCAGGCCTTTAACACTTTATATCTAATGTAGTCGTAAGGATCAGATAAATCTAATCTCTTCTCATCCTTGCTTAGATAGATTGGTAAGATACCCATTGTGTATGCTTCACCACCTTCTTTCCAAAAGTCACCATAGATAGAAAGATTAACACCATTTAATAAATGTTGTAATCCATCTTTCTCTACATTAGTAAGAAGATTTTTCATCTTCCCATTATCCATTGTTGGTGCAGGTATTGCTATCTCTGCTCCATTTAATAATCCACCATGAGCAACGTGCTTAACGTCTTTAATCCCATTAGTTTCTTTTGATATATATTTTACAGATACGATTTTGTTTTCTAAAAAATCAGTTCTGATTACATCTTCTTTTTGTGTTGCTACCTGTTCAGCTTTCACTGGGGCAGACTTCTTTTTAGCTGTTGCCATTTTTATACTTATTTTATGATTCTTCCTTCCTTATGTGTGGAGGTTTTTGTAGATTCCTCCTAAACTATAATTTAAAATAATCACCCCAGCGAACAACCAGGGTGATTAAGTTATTATCAATTACGCTAGTACGTAAGGGATGATTGAAGCTGTACGACTTGCATCGTATACTACAACACCTAACTGACACCACTTGGTGATAGTTCCACTATCTTCTAGTGTTCCCATGTTTCCGTTATTGATTGCTCCTGTGAAAGGATTACGGAATCCATACTGGTATCCACGAATCTCTTCTTTTCCTTTAACAGCTACCTTCTGAATGTTTGGCTCTTCTGGAGTTCCAACATAAAAGATATCGAATCTGTAAGACTCAGCTACACCGTTAGATCCTGGGATCTTGATAGTGTTACGGATCTTGTCATCGTAGAAATCATCTACTTCTAACTTCACACATACACCGTTTGGTGCAAGGTACTCAACAAACTGGAATCCTGCACTCATTGCATTAGAATGTAATGGAGAAGCAGTGTTCTTTACAGTTGCTGCGTTAGTTCCTGGAGTAGACATGTTAGCTGACCAACCTGAAGTTGTTTGTAATACAGCTTTGTGGAATTCAGCAGCTCCTCTTTCTCCAGTACGAAGAATGAATACACGCTGATCAAATCCTAACTTTCCTTCTGAAATTCCGAAAAGGATTTCTTCAAGTAACTCAATAGAGAACTCATTGTAGAAGTAAGTGTTTGATTGCTCCATTTGCTCACGGATACCAGAACCAATCTTGATGCTACGACCAGATACGTCTTTGTTGTGGTATTGTCCATCAGCAGTACGGTTAGTTTTACCATACATTAGGAATTTGTTTTTGTAAAGAGAGAATTCTTGCTCTACTAACCAATCTTCGTATAGAGACAATGCTCCAAATACTTTCTTGTTACCAGCTTTGTCAATAACAGGGATTCCCATTACAACTTGCTTACCAGTAGCATCACCAGGAAGTTTGTGGTCAATACGGATTGTAGTTAACTCACCTCTCATAGATACAGGAGTTACTCTACGGATACCACCTACTTCTCTAGAAAGACCTTTTCCTACAGGAGCAAACTCCTCTGTGAATTTCTTTCCTGATACTAGCTCAGCTCCAGGGATACCTGATCTGTCAGATCCTGCGATTTCACAAGTGTGAACCCACTGAGACCCTGCTGGGTAACCATCGTTAAGTACACGGATTGGGTATACTTCATTTTTCTCACCAACAATGATTTCTCCTTTGAAGAACCACTGCTCATCAAACGTAAGTTCAAACTCTTGTCCACCTTCTCCGATATTGTTATCAGATGCAGTAACAGTAGCTCCTTTGAAAGATGCCTCTACTAGAGGAATGTTTCTACGCTCTGAACCGATAAGTTCCCAATAGAACTCATTGTCGTTGTCTACTTGCTTTGTATCAAACATAGCTAGCATATTCTCTAGAGACTTACCTCTGTTGATTGCTAACAATTTGATCATAGCCTCATTAATCTTGGTAGGGTTAGTCTTCCAGATAGCACCTAAAGTGTTCTCAGGATTGATCATCCCTGCAAATGCTTTCGCATCAGTAACTTGGAATTTTCCTAGTTGCATAATTTAATTGTTTTTAAAAAGTTGTATAATTATTCTATTTCAAAATCTTTCAGATCGGATAACTTGAAATTAGATTGACTGTCTTTCATATTTGTTTCGACAGCACCACCCTCAGTAAAGTTAGCTCCTCTGATTAAATTTTCTATGTTATTGGTAATCTTACTTTCATTCTTTACACCAAAGATGCTGAAATCAGTAAAATCCTTCGTTAGGTAAGCAACGGCTTCTATACGAATCCTTGATCCAACTGGATCTGCTTTTTGAGCACGCATAAATGCATTGTCTCTATCACCTAAGTCCGTGGTAATTCGACTGTATAACTCATCCTTTTGGGTATCAGTTAATACAATCCCAGGCACAACCTCCTGCGTATTTGCAATGTATTTCTTAACATCATTAAGTTTACCTTGCTCTTCTTTCTTTGCACTCTCTATCATAGAGCTTAAAGATTCTTCTTCTGATTTAATAATACTAGCTACTGCAAATTCTGCATCTGCAATGTCAGTACCTGCATCAATACTTCTTTGTGTCATTTCAACAGCTCTTTCCTCAGAGTATCCTTTTAACAAAAAGTCTTGTACTATTGCAGTACGTCTAAATTCTAGACTATCATCACTTGAGATAAACTCAGGAGTAACTCCTTTAAGTCTATCAATGGTATCCACTTTCTGTGCTACCTCACCAACAGGGACTCCAGTCTTCTGTGCATCCTCTATGGCTTTTTGTCTTGCAGTTAAACTATTGTCAATACGACCTTGTATTGCATTGTTTAAATCTTCAAGAGATTTTATTGTTGTGACATCATCAAGCTCAGGTAAAACTCCTTTGGCTTTAAATTGGGCAGCTAAGTTAGAATAAAGCTGTTCAGTCTCATTCAGTTTAGGAGAGGAAGAATCGCTGCCTTCTTCACCATTAGCAGTTTTACCTGCCTGAACTTGAGTGTCATCTTTACCTTCAGCTACGCTCTCTTGACCAGCAGTTGCTGAGTCATCACCATCGGTAATTGTATTGTCGTCTGTACTCTCTTGTGCTGCATTAATCAATTCTGATCCTGCACTAGGCGGAGTGTCACCTTCTGTTGTTTCTGGACTTGCACTTGGCTCTAGATTACCTGAGTCATCAAATAACTGTAGGTTGTCTGTGTCAAAGTTTAAATCCTCTAAATTTAATCCTTCCATTCTATTGTTTATAAAATTAATTCTCCTTCGACAAAAATACTATAAACAACGAAAAAAAGCTAACATGTATTATAGCTAAAGTATGATTAAGCTTTAAATGTTTTCATTACCTTCTCAATACCTCTACTACCAAAGTAAAATATAGTCATAGTACCAAATAAAGATTGAATTACAGGTACGTACGCTTTATCTATTGTAAACTCACCCATGTTACCATCAAAGAACACACAGGCTAAGAACATTAAGAACATAGCTCCATAAGTCACAGGCCTAACTAGACGTGTAATCGTGTGCTCATTATCCATGCCTAGACGCTTAGTTATTTCAACCATCTCTATCATGTCATTCTCCATCTCTTGTAAAAGTATGCTTTTGTCAGGCTCACTAATTTTTTCATCACCTCTTATGGCGTCTCCTAACTTATTGAGTTGCTTAACACCCGTTAAGTCTCCAGCAAGCTCTAGTATCTCAGGAGAAAACTCTTTACCTTGTTTAACTAACCAGCGTAATGCATTTCCAACATTAGTTCCTTTTCCACCATTCTTGATTAATTTTGGGTTATCGCTATTATTCATAATTACAATCTTTAAAGTATTCTATTATATCTTCGTATTCTTTTTGTACATCAAAGCTAGGGCATGCTTTAGAGCTAAACTCATTGTGTCCGTGTAGAGTTGATCCAGGATACTTGTCCATTAAATTGGCTATTAACTCATCTAATGCCAGTACCTGATCATCTGTCCTAGTGTCTTTAGGTTTCATGCTAGAGTCACAACCTCCAACATAAGATATTCCTATAGAGTTTTTGTTATGTCCTCTTACATGAGCCCCTTGTCTCTCTACAGGTCTACCGTCCTCTACAGTACCGTCTAGTTTTACAACATAATGATAACCTATGTCAGACCACCCTTTGTCTGTGTGCCATTTTTTTATTGTAGCTGCACTAATATCCCTTCCTTCTGGAGTAGCTGTGCAGTGTAGTATTATTTTATTTATGTCTCTCATATTATAATCCGTAATCTATATCTCTAAATTTACCATTCATTGCTTCAAATGTTTCTCTCATATCTTTTGGTAAGTCTTTTATTCCTCCTGACCACATATCATAAACATCCTTTATTCTTTCAAAATTAGTTTGATTGAGCTCTGTTGCAAATATTTGTTCTATCTGATAATTGAATCTGTCTATGACAGGAGCTCTAAATCTTTCAAAAAGATCCACAACATATAAGACATTGTCTTTAGGTATTCCTCTTCCTAGCCAATCATTAGTTATGTTTTGTACATAAGTAGCGTGTATGCTGTTTTGTAAATCTAGAATTTCTTTTCTAAGCTTATCCTTTTTCATTGAGTCTAGATCTTTTCTATCTAAAAAAGAATTCATTTTATCATTGCAAGTGTCTACTTTGTGCCTTGTAAAGTCGTAACACATCTTTGTTTTTACATGATCAAACTTTCCATGAGTATAGTAGCTTCTGCTCTTGACTTCTGCTAATGCCATTGGTAAGGTAGTAAAGACATAATGGTCTTTTAGGTCTATTGCTTTTCTTACGTTTAATAAAGATGCCAAATACTTTATAAATTTATCCTTATAAATAGTAAGGCCAAAGTATATAGGTACAGCTAATATGATTACAAGCAATAAAGCCCAATCACTTTCTATTCTGTCCATTAGTCTAAGAATTATCTGATCCATTGTTTATTATATTATACATTTTAATACCACTACCGCACATGTGTCTTGCCAAACTCCTGAAGTACATCTGAATTGAAATCTCAAATCATCTCCTGAATTAAATGTTGCATCAGTACTAGTTAAAACCCATCCTTTATATGTTCTAGCTGCTGCAGTAAATGTTTGTGAACCACTTGTATGTGAGGTAACTCCATTCACTAAAACTCTGAAGTTCATATTAGTTCCCGTCATTGCGGTCCCAGTTGCAGTGTTCTTGAATGCAACACTATGCACATATCCACCATAAGGCGTAACCATAAAGTGCTGCTCTCCTCCTGAAGCATTATCATTTGTTGTGTTGAATGGTAAATTCATGTATCCATTACCAGTTGAGTGAACAAAGTTAGATTGGAATGTCTGTGGAATGTAAGTCCATCCATCTGCTTGAATTATATCACATTGAATGTTTCCCGTAACATCAACATCTCCTCCAACATTAAGATCAACAGATACATCTAAATTACGAGATGTAAGTGTACTGCTTAAGAAGTTGTACTGAAGATTAGAATCATCTGTTGTAGTGTTTGTTCCATTGTATACTGCAACACCTCCAGATGTTCCTGTACCTGAATTATATACTGTTCCGTCTAGTGAACCATTAGCTTTCAAGAAACTGTTTCCTGAAGATAACCCTGTTATGGTAAATGAATCTGCTATAATACCTCCTCCAAAGGTTCCTCCTGAAGCTGCAGATACAAAGTCAGTTGGAATAGTTCCTACTGCATAAGTATTTGAATCAACTGAACCATCTGCTTTTAAGAATTGTGAAGATGTTCCTCCATCCTTAATGAATGAGTCTGCTTTAACATTACCATTTACATCAACCATTTCTGTAGGTGTGATATCTCCAAACCCAACACCATCTTCTCTAATGGTCATTAACTCGTTACCATCTACTTGAAATCTAAGTTCACTAGCTGACTCCACTCCCGTTGGGTCCACTCTAAATGTAAAGTTAGATGAAGACTTTAAAAACTCAGCATATCCTGCTGTATCACTATCTTCCATTCTAAATACTGGTGCTGCATTTTTCATGTGCAAAGCCTTCTGTGGAGTAAAGTTTCCACCAACAGCTAGCCTTTCTGAAATTATAGCTCTACCCGTTACATGAAGCTCCTCTTGTGGGCTTGTTTCGTTTATACCTACATGACCATCTGAGTCGATAGTCATTCTTGTAGCTGCTGCAGTTCCTAATAGCAATTGACCTCCAGTCTCTTCACTCATTATGGTAAAGTTATCACTAGAGCCTCCAAATCCAAAATAAGCATGTCTGTCATTACTCCTAGCAAATGTCACATATTGTGGACCATTGTCTGAATTGTTTAACTTTAGTATTGTATCTGTATTTGAATCAATTGTCAATGAACCACTAAAGGTTCCTCCTGAAGCTGCAGACACGAAGTCAGTTGGTAACACTTGGTCATTCGTTGCGTCAGTGTCTCCTGTAAATCCTAAGTCTGCTAGAGTTAGTGTTCTAGTTGCAACTGCCATTGCTGCATCCTCTACGTGACCAAAAGCATTTGTAGTTATGTTCATATCTATGTCAGATACTACTACAGCTCCCGTAAGAACTCCTGTGTCAACTGCCGCAGTGAAAGCTGTTTCTCCTGGGTGAGTATAAGTTGCTGCTCCTGCATCAAAGTTTAATTTTCCATCATTATCTGAATATGTTACCGAGATTGATTGCTCTGTGTTAGATTGAACCATCGCTCCTACAATATCCTGAACCTGCTCTGTTGTCAGTTGAGTATCTGTTGTTGAGTATGTTGATGAGTCTACTGAACCATCAGCCTTTAAGAACTGAGAAGATGTTCCTCCTGTTTTAATAAATGATGTTGCTTCTATACTGCTATCTGAAACAATATTTGCCGAGGCAATTGATATCTGCTCGTCAATTGTAATTTCTGCTCCGTCTCCAGTAGTTATAAAAACCCCCTGGTCTCCGTAAAGTTTTATAAGTTCATTTGTATCTTCTTCAAGATAGCCATTACCTAAACTTCCTAATATAAATTTAGGTGCTTGAATTGTTCCTGCAAATACAGAAGGCAATGTGCTCACACTATTTATTGTTCTTGCATTTCCTGATACTGTTAGGTTACTTGTATTTGCTTCTAGATGAAGCACTGCAGCGTCAACTGTTGTTGTTGATCCTTGATTACAATCTAATCCAATCTCAGCTCCAACAAGTCTGTTTGTCACATCTCCTGCTGTAGTTTTTGTGTATGCTACAATTGATTGCATCTTTCCGACACTTGCGTTAGCGTTGTTTAATTCTGCCACTTGGTTTGTACCGATCAAGAACGGATGTGTTCCTGTTCCTGTTCCTGAGACAAGCCCTCTATTGTATGCTCCCCAAATTGCTCCAGTATTACCTGAGCCTAAATGCTTTGCATTACTTTGCGAACCTAATAGGTAGTAGGATATTCCACTTCCATTGTGAGTTGCACCAAAAGAACCTCCCTGAATGTCTGCATTCTGTCCTGTTCCTTCTGCGTATACATTAGACCTTACTCCAAATGCTGATGCTCCCCACCCCGTTGTTGAGTGGTTTTTTGTGTAATCTATTTCAAATGCTCTAGACACATCGTAAGTGGTATCCGTAGCCTCTATGTGAAATAAGTTGTCATTGTCTGCTGTACCTATTGCAAGATTCCCGTCTACAAGTATACTTGTGCCATCATCTGTCATTATACCATCTGTGATAGTATCTGAGTCAGAAAATTTTGGTATTTTGTTTGCAGTTCCAGTTCCAACGTCAACACCGCCACTTGGACCTGTGCTTGTACTACCGTCAGCCATTAAGTACTGGCTAGATGTACCACCTGTTTTTATAAATTGATCTGATTCGTATTGTTTTAATCCCATGTTTATTATACGCTAAAAGTGTTTCTTACTACATTTACCCAACCATAAGTTGATGTGTCTGTTTGCATTATCATGTCTGCGTAAGATCCAAATGCATCTGCATAGTATCTCATTGTTCCAACATTTGTTGACGCAGGTGTTTGTGTGTCGTTACCCATTCTTATTCCTCCATCTACATCCAACCTTGCTTGTGGGTCACTTGTTCCTATACCTGTTCCTGAATTTGTAATTCTTATTCTTTCTGAATTGTCTGTTGCGAACAATATAGTGTCAGGTACTTCGTTACCAGATATTCTAACTCTTCCTATGTTGGCGTCATCAGTTGCCCAGTTAATACTATATTGGTCATCAAGTCTAATGTCACCTGCAGATATATCTAATTTTTCTTGCGGGTTTGTTGTTCCTATTCCTAATTTACCGCTATTGTTTAAAGTTAAAGAATAACCTGCTCCACCTTCATTGTATACTCTAAAAGTACCATCGTTAAGTGCTGATAAAGAATATTTGTCCCCATTACCTCCTATTAAGTTGTATGACGCATTAGTACCATCTACAAGCATACCATCAAATCCACCTATAGCATCAAGTTGTGCTTTGACATCTACAGTACCTAAGTCTATATGAAGTGGCTGTGATGGGCTAGTAGTTCCAATACCTACGTTACCATCTGAGTCTATTGTTAAGTTACCTGCATCAAGAGAAGCGTTTGAACCTAAGCTCATTTTAGAATCTTCAGATATCACATAGTTTGTTGTATCGTTGTCAGCAATAGAAATTCTTCCTCTATTGTCCGTAGACTTAAAATAGGCTATTGTTTCAATACTCGCACTATCTACATGAAGTTTAACACTAGGAGCTGTCGTTCCTATTCCTACGTTGTTAGTATCTTTTTCTATAAACAGTCCATCGCTACTGTTAGCTTTAAAATGCAAAGAGTTCCAACCAGTAAATCCTACATCAGCACCAGAAATTTGATATACATCTGTTGATAAAACACCAAAAGCAATTCCAGTTGCTGAATTACCAAATCTTGTGTTTCCATTTACTTCTAAAGGTACGTTTGGACTAGTTGTTCCAATTCCTACGTTGCCACTTGCATAATTTATTCCTCCAGTTACATCATCCCATTGTGAGCTTGTAACATCTGCTGAAGTTAGATAAGTATTTGTATCGACACTTCCATCTGCTTTTAGAAACTCTGTAGATGCTCCTCCTGACTTAATAATAGATGTTGCAGTAATGCTGCTATCTGAAACAATGTCTCCACCCCCAGTAATGTCTATCACGTCAGACATTTCAATTAACATTCCGTCACCACTTTCAATCTTTACAGCTGCATTTCCATAAAGTTCTACATCTCCAGAGTTTTCTCTTAGATAGTTACTTGAGCTTCCCAAGTCAAATCTAGGTGATTGAATTGTTCCAGCAAATTCTGAACGCAATGTGCTCAAAGAGTTTATAGCTCTAGCTGTACCTCCAACTGCTGAGTCAAATGTATCATTTTGTATTCTTAGGTATTCAAAGTCTCCTGATATAGTCCCTCCTGTGTGGTCCAAATCTAATATGAGAGACATTACATTATCTGTAACCTCTCCGTCTGCAACTTGAACAGTACAATGCTGACCTTGAAGAAAATCAACTGTGGCATTTGGATTGTCTAACTTTGCTATAGAGTTAAGTCCAACAACATAGCTATGATCTCCAGAACCAGTTCCTCCAACTTTTGCTTCAGAAAATGTACCAGATATTGAACTAGAGTTTCCGCTTCCGCTATGGTATGCTCTGTTGGTTCCTCCAGTTGCATAGTATATTTGTCCAGAACCCGTGTGCTCTGCCTTACTCCATACCCCACCTATGTTAACAACTATTTCTGAAGAATTTGCTATTGCGTAAGACTTCACTCCATATACATTAGATGCAAATCCTGCTCCACTTGTATTCTCTTTACTCAGCTCTATGTTTATACCTCTCGTCTCGTCATTAGCTACACTTGTCTTGTCAATATCAATAAAGTGCTCAGGGTCTTTTCCAAGCCCTATATTTCCATCAGTATTAAGATCCGTTAAAATTTTCTTTATAGCCATATTTTTTTTTAAATGTTATATAAGAGGCAGTAGAGACTGCCTCCTATATTGTAATTCAGGGCTCTTACTATCCTGTAATAACTACTCTAAACTGATTAGTAGTTGGTGCAACGTTAAACACGAATGTTGTAACTGACGTTGATGTCAATTGAATTTCACATTCAACCTTAGATGTACCTTCGTAAACTGAAGCTTGTACAAACTGATTACCAATACTGTGTGTTACTGGAATTGAAGTCAACACTCCATTTCCTATTGTATCGCTAAATGTAAGTGTTGTAGATAACGTAGCTGTAATTCCTAAGTGAGATCTTAATCTGCTTGGAGTAATTGCTCTAGTTGTATCTGTACCTGCGTTAACTTCCGTTTGGGTAGCTAACTCGATTATACCTTTAGCTGTTGTAGATGCATTTACTATGTCATCTATGTTTTTGTTTATTTCTGTCCAATCAGCTTCACTAGAAGGATTTGCTGTTTCAGCTATAATCATATCACCAACAGATAGTGCTGTACTCCAGTAGCTAGAAACTCCGCTTCCTGCTACAGTTACAGTAAATGTATCTCCTTTAGCAGCTGAAGAATCTGGATTGGCAGTTGCATCGTAAGCACCTCTGTATGTCATTTCAGATGCTATAGCGTCAGCTATTTCTGCATCAACATAAGCCTTAACAGATTGTTGTGTTGGAACTTTAGTAGCTAAGTCTGAAACCATATCATCCTCATCTATTACAAAGTCCATCGCAGCTGTAGTTGTATCAGTATTCATAACTGCTCCTGCAGCATCTACATTTGTAGCATCTGTTACATCTGCGTTAGTTTCTATGGTATCTAACTTAGTACCGTCAGCTGATACATCTCTACCATCAACATTACCTGCTGTTATAATTCCAGCAAATGTCGGAGTGTCCGTAGTAGCTACTCCTTGGTTTAAAGCTTTTACTGCTGCTTCGTCAGTTAATTCACTGTCCATTACAGCACCAGCTGCAGTTACATTGGCTGTGTCCGTTACGTCAGCATTGTCTTCAAAGTTTAATAGCGTTTGAACTTCTGCTTTAGTAATGTCTGCGTGTAACGCAGGAGTACCAGCATTGTTGTATATTGCTGCTTGATCACTATTAAGGTTGTCTAATATTGTCTTGTCAGCTGCAGTCATTACCCCCGCTAGAGACTGAGTAGCTGCTTGAATTGAATCGTTGCTTCCTGTAGATGAATTAATAGCTACAGTACTAGCTCCTTCTACTACAGTAATGTTAGTATCAACATTTACCTCAGCTCCTGTAGCAATACCATCTAATTTGGTTTTGTCAGCTCCAGTCATCGCACCTGCCAGAGTAGTTGTAGCTGCATCTAAAGTAATGTCAGTTCCATTCTCTATTGCTATATCAACATCTCCTGCGTTATGCGTAATAGTTAAATTGTTTGTTTCCGCATCTAAAGCATCAATCTCTTGCTCTAGTTCATCTATAGCATCTCTTACATTTGTTGCTGTTAAAGCACTAGTAGAGTTGTCATAAGAAACTTCAGCTGCAGTTTGATCATCTTTTGCATTTGCTTCAATACCGTCTAGCTTTGTTTTATCTGCTCCTGTCATTGCACCAGCTAAAGATGTAGTAGCAGCGTTTAAAACTATATCTGCTCCATCTTCAATTGCTATATCTACGTCAGATGCATTGTGAGTTATGCTCAAGTCATTTGTTGCAGACTCTAATCCGTCTATATCTCCTTGGAGCTCTTCTAAGGCAGCTTGAACATTTGTTGCTACAAGATTACCAGATGCAGAAGATACTACCTCAGAAGCTATCTGATCGTCTTTAGCGTTAGCTTCTATTCCGTCTAATTTTGTTTTTTGTGCTGCAGAAAATAAACCTGCATTAGTTCCGTCTGCTAATGGAATGGTTGCATCCGTTCCAGTATCTGAAGTTACAACCCCATTAGATACACCTGCTGTGTACCCTAAGTTAGTAATTCCGTCTGATCCTAAATCAATCCAAACACTACCGTCAGCACTCCAAACGTACATTGTATCGTCTGCTGTATCCCAGTATATTTGTCCGTCTGCAGGACTGCTTGGTGCTACAGCTAAGTTTTGCACTACAGTATTGAGTAGTTGATTTTTGTTTAAGTCTAAATCGACTAAATGCTTTATTGAAGCCATAATTGTTTATTGTTTAAAAATTTAGTTTAAATATGCTTTGCCGCTAAATGCAGCTTGAAATAGTATTTCTATTTCGTTATTACTTACGTATGTTATCTCTCCCGCAACTACAGTACCTCCAGTATCTACAACAGTAGCTGAAGGGTGTTTTTCTAAGTTGTGAACTACCGTCCAAGTGGCAGATGGCACTCCTTGGTCGTGTGTGTATGTAGATATACCTAAATCTACTAAAACTTGCGATGTAGATCTGCTTGTTACTATTTTAGTTACAGGATCTATTGTGAGTAAATCTCCCTCTGCGTTTTGAGTATTTAGTTTAGTAGTTCCTTGAACTTCTACATTTTTATTAAATATTTCTGCCATTCTAGTTTAAATATGCTACCCCTGCAAAAGCATTGATAAATGTTATTGTTATTGTATCTGTACTTGTATACGCTACCTCTCCATGAACAGTATTGCCTGAAGTGTCTTGAACACTTACAGAAACCATCTTGTCTAAGTTGTGGCTTATTGACCATACAGCTGAAGGTAACGATTGGGTATAAGTAAAATGCTTATCTCCAGTTATTGCAGATGTAGGAACATTGCAAGAAGGACTATCATTAAATCTAGTTCCTGTCAAGCTTTTTGTTACGCTAGTTGTTGTGTTTTCTACAGTTAATTCAGCTCCGTTAAAAAATCCTGCTACACCTGAGTTCTCTATAGAAAAAATTAACTTTAAACCACTAGAGCTATAAGTTAATGTTTTTGTTGTTTCGTTTATCCAGTCAGTAAAAACAGCAGCACCAACCTCGTAAGACTGACTAACCCAAGTTACTGTAGTAGTAGATGTACCCATTAAGGTTATATCTAAAACATCTCCTGGAGTTGCTATTACTTCGTACTCAAAATAAGTTGCACAATCTGTAGATATTTCTGACAGAAGGTTTAACTGAAAATTTGATTCTGATATGTTAAAATTAAATATAGCCATTATCCTACAAAATTACCTGATCCTGTGTCTGATATTTCAAATTGGAATGACTCAGAATCTCCATTACCAGGTATAGAGGTAGGTAGATAAGTAAGTAATCCAGAATCAATATCAGCAAAATCTATTTCCTGATTAACAATAACCGGTGAGCCATTTAGCTTAACGGTTCCAAAAGAAGCGAGTGATATTATTTTAAGCTTATCTGCCGCATCTCCTTCTGGGTCTGAGTAAGGAATATCTAAATCAGTAGTTAGCATTGCTCTAGTTAAGGTAAATTCAGACCCTAACGTAACATCTGCAGAACCATCACCTACAACTGTTGGTTGCTGGTTTACAGAAAAATCTATTCCAACATTAAAAATAACTTGCTGTGCACTACTATTGTAAAGCCCAGAAACTACATCCGAAACTAAAAAAGCCATGTTACTGTCATTGTATCCTGCAGTGCTTATAGTGTTTGATGTATACACTAAGTTTCCTGCGTCTATATCTGTAGCAGATATTTCTTGATCTACAGTTACAGCTACAGAGTTTAATAACAAAGCTCCTTGACCAGGCAGTGCAGTCACTTTTATGTATGACAAAGCACCGTCAGCAACATACTCCGGTGTTGTTTCCGTAGTAAAGTTATTGACAGTAAATGTATGCGAAGCACCATAGCTCATAGCTATTCTAAGCCATCCAGATTGACTAGGAGGCCTAGAAAACTGAGTGGATATTTCTAATGTCATTGTCGCCATAAAGTTTTGGTATTGTTTCAAAAATACTACTAAATAGCAAAAAAGCTATACGTATATTATAGCTAAAGTATATTTAGTGTGTAAAAAAAAGAGAGACCGAAGCCTCTCTTAATTTTAATTACCCTTTCTTTTCCTTTGTGATAGGGTACTTTTTCTTATTGTGCGTATCCGCACTTGACTTAACACTCTGTATCTTTTCAACCTCTTCTTCGCTAAATCCTGAATCTTGAAGTTCTTGAACAATTTTGTCAAGCTTTGCAAGAATCCTTTTGTCAGAATTTTGTCTCTTCTCAATAACTTTAAGCATTAAGCTTTCTTGAGCTTCAGAATCTTCTGGTAAAATTTCATTATTAATTTGGCTTGGAAGTTCATAATTTTCTAAGTCAGCTTGTGTTTTCCCACCAAGCAATCTGTAAATAAGCTCAGCTTCTTTTTCTGTTATGCTTAAAATCATTAGTCTCTATATTTTTTAAACATTAAACAATATAGTAATGAGTTCCATTTGCTTTGTAATTTGTCAATAAATTTTTCCATTTTGTTTTTTATTTATGCCCCCACGTAAGTAGGGGCTTTGTTATTAATTTTGTAGATCTAATAATTCTAGCTCTACTTGCTCAATCATTTCTGTATACAAGTCAGTTCCAGCTGGAGATTTATTTCCTTCTTTTAGGAAGTGGCTGTATACTTCTATTTTTTCTTTTAATTCTTGTTCTGTCATAATTTTTAACTTAATCCACTAATAGTTACAGTCTCTATATCATTAGACGCCATATTATTAAACACCATCTTAGTAGTAGTTTGGTCTTCAGGACCAACTTGATTCCTAATACCGTTAGCGTAAGAGTCATAAGTACCTTCTCCCATCAGCCACACTTGAGTTGCACGATAACAACTTACAGTACCAATTTGAAAGTTTTGATAGTCTCCAGATAGAGTAACAGGTCTAAATAGTTCGCCAACTTTGTAATCATCTAACCATTTTGTAGGATCAGTAATCATTAAATCAATTTCAGCAGAAGTAGGCATAGGTTGATTAACTCTCAATGTAGTTACTATCATAGAAGCTACTTTACCTTGGAAACTTCTATTAGAACCTCTACCACCTATAGTTAACTCTCCAGCAATAGTTTTATCCATATCAGCTCCAGTGCTCGTCCAAGCTGAAGAAGTTGATAAGTTAGAACCAATAGTCCAGTTATTACTTCCACTATTCATTAATCTAATATCAAACATCGCTGCTAATGCAGTTGCTGTAGCGTTTGAACCACTTTGTCTAGTTCCGTTATTAGCTATGTAAACTCCGTACCAATCATTGTGTCCAAGTGCTGTTGCTTGAATTGTACATTCGTTATACCCTTGTCCTTCACGTCCCCAACCGTAGTATAGTTTCTTGCTAGAGTCTAATCTTAAATACATATTATCATCATTTGTTCCAGCTCCTTCTCCACTATTCCAAATATGTTGGTTTGAAGAAACATTGTCTATCTTAAATACTATAGCAGTTGCCCAAGGTCTAACACTAGAACCGTTAGCAGTATAACCTGAATTACTAGGTGCAGCAATGTTTGTAGCATAATTGTTCATATGCAAAGGACTTACTGTGTAGTAATTAGCTACTTGCTGTAAGTGTTCGTTACCACCACTAAAATCTACTGCCTTATCCCAATCTGTTAAGTTAGATGGTGCTGCTGGGATATCTATTTCACTAATACCAGAAGTACTTAATCCTGCCTCTGCACTTACAGTTGCATAAGCTATTTCTAAAGGAATAGTATCTGAATAACTACTATCTGTAATCACTCTATCAAAGCTACCACCACTTGCAAGTCCTGGCTCAGTATTTATATCTGAAGTTGAACAAGCTATAACTGAAACACTAGTTCCATCTACTTCAAATCCAAAATCATAAACTGCATCTGTTGCACTGTTAATGTCTAGTGAGTTTAAAGTACCATTAAATAGTACAGATTTAACACCACCAGTACCTAGCTTTTGCCAGTACATTCCTAGTGTAAAGTCATTAGGAATACCATTGGAGAAACCAACAGTTCCCCAACCTGGAGAAGCCACTCTAGCTCCAACAATAATAATGTCTCCAGTTGTAGTTAAGTTTGGAAGAACATTTGCTTCTACCCAAACCTCATCTATCACAAATCTCTTGCCGTCTTGTAATGTATCATCTAAATAAACAACAGAACCTTCATCCATTGTAGTAGAATCTACTAATGGTGTAGAAGTGTTTTGCCAAGTGAAACCACTTAAAGCAGTTGCTGGAGCTGTTGTATTAGTTACTACTAATGTTAAAGTTCCTACACTTGATCCATAATCATTTGCTTTAGTTACTGTAATTGTAAAAGTATCTGAAGGATTTGTAACATTGTCTTGTAATACTTCTGGAGCATTACCTACTAAGTTAAATCCATCAAAAGCAAGTCCAGTTGGTATTCCACTTACATTATAAGTAGCTGCATCTCCAGCTGGTTTTATTGGTAAGTTTATTGCAGCTAGTTCATTAACTGTTACAGTATTGTCTGCATATTGAGTTGGTACATAGTTAGCATCATCTCCAGTTGCAATCTCATTCCAGACAACTCCTGCTAAAGCAGAAGGTGCTGAAGATTGAGCATGAAACATATAAGTGTCAGGCATGTACCAAATGTTTTGACTTGGTTGCTCATCTACAAATAAATGTTGGTGAGAAGTTCCTGCATCATCTGCTGCTGTTCCATATTGTTCATCTACATAGTTAGCTTGCTCAGTTGAATTAAACAAAGGATAATAAAAATCTCCATCAGGACTTTCAATGTAGTACCAAGTTAAAGCTGGTGCTTCATCAATAGTATTAACAGTGAATGCTCCTATTCCATCTAATTCATTTGCCAAAGGCATTATTACATTAAGCTTTAATAAAGTTCCAGTAGCTATTGCGGATTCTGTTCTACCTATAGTTACCAAAACTCCACTCTCCATATATCCAATATAAGCTCTACCAGCTAAATCTAATCCTAATCTATATGTAAGTTTAGTTGATAGATTATCTGAAAATCCTTGTTCATTAATCTTTCCATAAGTTGAATCTGGATCTGTAAATATAAAGTTTGTATTCTTAATTCTTAATCTAAGAATATTCTTTACAGCATTACCTGCCACATCCTCTTCTAGGTCAGATTGATCATAAGTAGTCTCATCAAATAAACCAAAAGTGAATCCAGTACCTGCTGAGTTCCAATCTGAATTCTGAGTGAATTCAAAGTACTCTCCTGGCTCAGAAATAGTTTCAGCACTTATCATACCATTAGAGGTATCAAAGTTTCCTACTTCTAAAGTAGATGTATAAACATCTCCTACATTAGTAATTCTATCTCCATAAATTACAAAGTTACCATCAGCACTTTCAGTACTTGCATCACTATCTGCTGCACCTGGATCACTTCCTACAGCTTGTCCAGATAGTACTTCATTAAGTCTATCTACTGCTGCATTTACATTGTTAAAAGATACAGCACCACCATTAACAGATACATTGTAATATCTTAAATTAAGGTACACATCTTTATCTCCAACAATCGTATCAATCGTTATTGTTCCATTACTTGCTGCACTAGCATGCAATGAATTAACTGCAAATATATCTCCATTAGAGAATAGTACAGTTGTGTTAGTTGCTTCTCTTTGAGCATCTAAAGTATCAGTCTGGTTAAATATAAATGTACCTGAAGTACCAGATACGTTTGCATTCTCAGTTATATATTGAGCACACTCTGAAGCATTCTCAAAAGTGTTTTCATCTTTATCTACAAAATCTGTGTAAGGTAGGTTAAAGAACTCATATACTACTCCTTCTTGTTCTAACGTTCTTACAGTGTTTACTACGTTAACATTGTTTGGGTTGTCTTCGTTTATTTCTCCTTCTAGTACTGCGTTCCAGTATGTAGGGTTAGATGATCCAAAAAAGTTAATACAGTTACCTGCGTCATTTCTTGCTATTCTTATTGCCATTTTATTATCGTATTAATGTTACTAATAGCCCTAGTGGCTGAATTATTACTGGGTTATCTGATTTTATTGCCGGAAGTGTCAACGCATTAACATCTTCATTACTTGTTATCCAAGCTGATATTTCTACTCTGTTTAGAAAAGATCTACCTACTGTACCTTGCCCGTAAAATATTGGCTGTGCCGTTAGTGGGAAGGTAAAAGTAATATCATCGCTGTCATTCCTGTTACTGTACCATAAAGCTGGCTCAACAGTTGTATTAGCAATTTGAGGTATTACGTTAAAGTCAAACCTTACTCTTAGCTGATCTCCATATACTGCATCATTTAATCTGATACGACCTGTAGTTCCTTCAAATCCTGTTCCTGTAGAAGTAGGATAGTTAACATCAAAGTCGTAGTCAAATTCAAATAGCTTGGTTACATCGTTTGGAAGGTTAGCACCTTGGAATAATCCTACTCCTGTAGTTCCGCTAGGTGTTGGTGTTGACCAATAAGGATTGTCTACTGCTGCGTGTACTGCATTACTAAGAGAAAATACTTTCCATAATTCTGCATCTACATTAGCCTGAGTATAATCTATACCTGCTCCTGCTTGCCATACATAATTATTGTCTAAAGGTTTATCAGCAAATGCTCCTGTATGTGAGTATCCTGACTGTGCTGCTAACGCTAGTTCTTCTATTTCACTATCTACTTCGCCATTTATTAATACTGGATTATTCCCTTGACCATAGAGGAAAAGCTCCTTAGTATCTTCGCAAAGATAAGTGGAGCCTGCTTCCATTCTACTGGGCATGTTAGTTTTTAATCCAAAAAATTGATTTTGGGTTTGTTTCATTATTTTGTTGTATTTGATTTATTAATTTGTTTTTCTTTTAGACCTATCTCTTTGTCTTTCCTAGCCATTAAATCATTATGTTTACTCATATCGTTTTGCAAACCTTTTTCTTTTATACCTAGCTCGGCCTCAAACTTAGCAAGATCATCGCTGTCCTGCTGTGCAGAAATAATCCCTCTTTCTTCATTATCCATTTTAAGTCTATCAGTCTCTGCTTTAAGCTCTGCAATGTACCTTGTAGTTTCGTCAGTTCTGTTAAACTTTTCCAGGTCTATTCTCTTAGCAGCATCATCCATAGCCATAGCTTGCTGTCTGTCAGCTTCCATTTGCTTGTTTTGTGCTTCAGATTGTTGAGCCTGATTCTCCTTCATTTGTTGCTCATCTTTTTGTATGAGTCTTTGTATTTCTCTTACTGAAGGTGAGTTGTAAATCTTAATGGCTGTAGAGAAAGATAGCATTTGGTTTTGTAGACCCATCTGTACCATTCCTTCTAGTTTTTGTTCCATTCTGTTTATCTCATCATCATTAGAGACTGCGAGTCCATATTCTTCTTCTGCAAACTGATCACCATCTATCTCTGCTAATTGACGAGTCATATCGTCAGCAATGTAAGAGAATTTTAGCTGTTGACCTTTTAGTGCAATCTTAGCAGTTTCCAGTAATATCTGGAAACATCTTTTCTTGCAATAATCGTGCATAGTAAATATTTCTTCTGTAATATGATTGGATTGAGACACTGCTCTTTCTACACCGCCAACAGTCTCCCTATTCTCGACTTGTCCTAAACGCTGTCTTGAAACCCCAGTGATCTCATCCATCTGAGCTTTTGCAAACTCCATCATTTGTATATGTGTCTGGATAAAGTCACCTACTCTTTGCTCTAGTACTCTACCTGTGGTATTTCCTACTGAGCCGGCAAGTCTTCCTTTAGCCATCCCTTTTTGTCCTTCTTTAAAACTGTCTACTACAGAGATACCAGATTTACGTGCAAAGTATAACCACTTGCTTACTGACCATCCTGTAGGAACTTTTGCTAAGTCTAGCTCAACAATTGATCCCATGTACTTAGACAATGCCTCATTTACTCTGTGCCAAGAAATATCGTACAGATACTGAAAAGGCTTAGCTCTATCTACTAGAGTTACAGATTCTTCGTCAGCTGTATTATATATTTGACCAACTATTCCGCATGAGTTAAATGACGGCTGATCTATTCTATTGTATTGTATTTCTCTTGGCTTTATTTGAAGATATGTATCTTCTCCAATCTTAACACCTTTCCACCACTGAGGAACCCAAAGAGTTTTAGATGTTTCGCCCATTTCTTTGTCAACTATGTAGTCTTCTGATCTAAACTTAACTTGTTTTTTTCCTAGCTCATCAAAGTATTCTATCTTTAAAACTTTTTTCATAGATCTCCAAAACATTCTCAGTACTCTAATGTTTCCATTACCATCAGTATAAGAACCTCTACCTGGAGAATCTTTAGCATCAAAGATACCTGTAGATTCCATGTAAGAATCCATTCCTTCTCTTTCTAGCAACTTAAGTCCATCTGCGTAGTTTATTGCATGACTTTCTCCGTCAGAATCTACATTAGATCCGTTAAAGTCTTGCTCGTCAAGCTTCTTTGTTTCTATATCGTTTAAGTCGTTGTAGTATGTATCCTGTATTTTACCAGGGCTCCAGAAGTCATCTATTACAATAACGTCAGAGTCTTCTATCTTGTTAGAATTACCACCACGTAGAGTATGCACCTTCAGTGGGTTTAGCTTTTCAAAAGTAACCTGACCATTTACAATGTCAAACATGTATATCTCTTCTCCCATTATCAAGGCATCTTTAAATCCTTGCTGAAAGACAACTTTCATGTTTAGCTTAGTTATGTAATGCCTCATCAAAAGATTGGCTCTTTTTTCTCTAATGTCTTGATAATCAAAGTTTATGTAGTCAGCATATTTAGTTAGCTCTTGCTCTAAGTCTTCATCAGAAACATCTGACTGAAGCATTTCCATAAGTCTTTGGTCAACTAGTTTTTTCTGATCTTCTTTTATTTTAGATAGAGTGTCAGGATTTATAATGCTTACGCTCCAATCAAATTTTCTTCTCTTTTCCTCCCCAACAAGTACGTTGACTCTAGGAGTAACGATTGGGTAGTGTTGAATAGCATCAGGGATATAGTATTTCTCCATACCTCCTGGATTAAGAATTAGCTTCATATCTCCTACATCCAACTTACCGTTGTATAGGTTTAAGTTTATTCTTTTGTGTTTTAGCTTTCTTCTTATATTGCTATTGTTAAGGTAACTGTTGCTGTCAGCCCAGTCTAAGTGGTCTCTTCTCCATGCTTTACCTTTCTTCTTGTAAGTCAACTTTTGACTTGGGAAATTTTTCTTTGATGACATAATCTTTATTTATTGTTGTAAATTTACAAAATTATCTGTGTTTTTCTATCTATATATTATAGCTAAAAACCAAAATCTGCATAGTTAGGTTCTTTGCCTCTTTTTCTCATTGCATTCTGCCAGTTAAGATCTAGAAACTCATCGTTGTGGTAGAAGTTATCTGTGTCTTGCAATTCTTGTTCTTCAAACTTAGTTGTGTACTTAGCTCTGTCTTCTCTAAGTATCATTACCATATCCATAGCAGAAACCCTATCCGTGTTAATGTCTGGGTTCCAAGCTATACATTCTTTTATGTATCCTATACTCCTAATCCTTCTTAGGTTAGGTATAGTCATGCTTATTGTCTTTTGAGTGTTGTCGTCATACCTTTCTTCTTCGTAAGGTGTGAGCATCCATGTTCTCTGTAAAGTTTTACCTAGCTTAATAACATCCTTTGTTGTTCTAGTACCTTTTGCTCTGTTACCAAATAAGTTAGACTTTACTATGTCCATATCTCTTAGGATCTCAGGACTGTCAGCTAGTAAATGCAATGCATGGTTGTTACTAAAGTAAGAAAACAAACCTTTAAGGTTATTCTCGTAATTAGCTTGTGCGTTGTAAAACATTAACAGTCTTATGCATATTTCGTAAAACTCATTAGCCAGCTGAGGTCTAGCAGTGTATTCTGCTACAATCTTATCTGTCCACAAATCAAACACTATTATTGATGCGAGCGAGCCTCCGATAGTATAATCATTATCAATAGGGTCAATGCCGGCAATATATCTATTATCGAATATGTTTCCATCTCTATCTTTATTAGGCATTTCGTAGATTTCTATTGCACCATTAGATGATGACCCTCCTTTTACTTTGTAAGGGAACTCTCTAATAGGCTTGTCATCTGTGTTACGCCATTTAGTAAAACCGTCATCTCCATAAACTATAGTACCTTGATAATGAGTGTCTAAGAAAGAATCTAGCTCTGGGGCTATATCTTCTAAATAATCTCTAAGATCTGCTACAGGAAATGCAACACCCTCTGTACGCATAATTGCCTCTTGAGGAGTTATTGGCTCCTCTGCTTTTGTCTGCACAATTGTGTTTACATCAGAAGATCCGTATTTTACTTTAGTTCTTTTCTTGTTTATTTCTATTAGTGCACCAATAACATCGCTATTACCGTTCTTATCCATCTTACCTCTGTAATTTAGATAAGTTCCAAAAAAGAATGCACAATTGTTTTTTCCGTTTGTGTTTTTGTCAAATACGTTAGGTATTGAATGTATGTTGTAACCTGCTGAGTTATAGAAGATTTCTTCTAGACCTTCAAAGGCTCCACCTTCGACACCACCCGTACCACCAGCCATCATAAATCCAAATGCAAATCCAGACTCCTCTACTGATGGTTGTGCAATTTTCCATGCGGTTAGGAAGTCATCAAACTTACCTGCTTCTTCCCATAGAACTAAAGCACCCCTTTTTCCACGGGCTTTCTGTGCATCATTCTTGAGTGTAACACCCATCACTTCATTAAGCACACCTTTTTCTGTACCAGTCTTGTTGTCCTTAAACCCCATTCTCCAGTGCATGTCATTTAAAGAATCCTTAAGTGACCTTGTCTTTGGCCATGGTGTGTGAGTTGCACTCCAGTCTATAACTGACACAAACTTATTTAGTACACCATCCTTAGTCAAGTATTCTTTCTCGTTTGCAATTGCAAATGACTTTACTTTAGCTTTGGCCTTTTCAGAGTCACCTAAAATAAAGTTTCTTGCTAACATGTTGCTAGCTTTTACCGAGTAACCACAACCCCTTCTCTTTAGGTTTGCACCGTGCATACCAAGAGCTCTACATTGTTCTACATAGTGAAAGAACCAGTAATCTGCATCATATACGTATGCAAACCCTTCTAGTCTGTCAGCTTTCTTTGTACCTTTTATTATTTCTGCCCTAAGTAACGGTGCGTAGTTTAACTGGAAGTAATAATTACCAGGTATCCATTCCCCGTCACTAGGTCTAATCATACCTTCTCTACATCTTCTTGCTTCTTCTGCCCAGAATCTAAAGTAGGTTGAGTTAGGGTTCTTGTTTGGATATATTTTTGTGTAGCATCCGTGCTTCTCAAAGTGTATAGCTGCAGGTCTAAAAAAATCCATATCCTCAAGTATGTGAGGATTGGTAAGGTCTACAACTATTCTGCCATTAGGATCTAATTCTCTAGGCACTATGTCTGGATCGTCAGACACCTCTGGCACTAAAGGGTTATCCCATCTATCTAAGTCTTTAGCAAACTTACGATTAGGATCAGAAAGATTTTGTATAAACATAATAGAATCTATGCTGTCAAGAAGAGATTCTTTTTCTTCTCTTGGCATAGAGTCTAACAGCTCCTCCGTAATAGGAGTTTGTAAATTATTAAACTTCCTCATTACATTCCTAAATCAAACATGCTTATATCTTTTGTCCCTGATTGAGCTTTTAATGCTTTTTCTTTGACAACTTCTTTTTCTATTTCGTTTATGGCTCTAATAAGCTTTGGTATCTTTTCTACTGATCCAGTTATCTTACCTATGTCGTGTATAGGCTTGTTAGATCTCTCATCTCTCTCGTTGAGGTTAATGTTATCTAAGAATTCTGATATCTTCTGTAACACTAGCCTAGTGCTTTGCAGTAGTTTTGTACTTGTTGTTTCTGATAGCTTTTCGTAGAACCTCATTGCTTCTAGCAATTCTTCTGACTGGCCATTAAAATCTTCTGGAAGTTGCAACGCTTCTTTTATTGCTTGCATTCTCTCATCCACATTAAGTATGTGCATAAAATCACTTCTCTCGTCTGCCATGTAGTATACGTAAGACATTACAAGGTTTGCTTGTATCTTGTCATCACTCTTGTCCTCTTCCCATATCTTTTTAAATGGTGCTAGCATTAATGCTTGAGGGCTATAAGTTACTACATTGTTTTCTATTTCAAATATATTCATTCTTCTCCTTTTTTTGCAATATATAAAAAAATAGCTCCACAAACAAGCAGAGCTATATCATAAGTGTATGACACTTTTTACTTAGAGTCTAAAATGTATTTTACATCTCTCTGCGTAACGTGCAGATACTCAGTACCTTCTATAATTTCTACTGGAAGCACATACTCGTAATCTTTGTTTACTTTTTGTGCCATAGTGTCACTTAGTCTTTTCTTAAAGTTTTCTAAGTTAATTACCACTTCCATTCCTTCTTCTAACTGTTCAGCATGTGGACCACATCTTAGTACAGTTTGTCTGTCAGAAAAATCCATCTCCATATCTGTATCACTACCCTTCCCAAAAGAAGCAGTAGGTAGATATATTCCGTTTTCAACTAGTTTATTTCTTTTAGCCGTAAGGAAGACATTTGAAAACATGGGTCTTACCTGGGAGGGTAGAGAAGTAACAGACTGAGATTTATCGTAAAGATCTTGTTTTACCTTGGTTTCTTCGTTGATAATCTTTGTTGCGTTTGCAACTAATCCGTCTGCACCTCTAGCTCCCTTGTCTCTCTGGTTAAAAAAATCTACTATACCAAGGTCTCTAGCTTCAGTATTCTTCTGCTCTTGGATTTGTTTTTTAACGTCTGGCATATTATGCTTTTTTTGTTTCACAATTGTTAGCACACTCTACTTTTTCAACTACCTCGTCTATTGACTTTAGTATTGCCGCAGCCTCGTCTAAATTAAACACTCCTTTTAGCATTGCTTTGTTAATTGCTTGAATAATTGTTTCCATATTTATTAAATTTAATTGTTATTACTTATTTTTATTTTTTTTCTTTTGTATTTCGTTATAAAGAAAGTATGATGCGTAAAGCTTACCTATTGCTGGGATGTTAAAGTTTTTCTTTTTATTATCAAACTCTTCCCTTGTAAGCCCATCTTCAAAGACTATTTCTTTAGACTTTTCCTGTATAAACTTAGTTGGTGAAGTTATTATGTCTTTTACCTCATCAACAGTAAGTCCGTGCTTTTCAGCAATCTCCTTTATCTTTATTTCGTGTGCTCTGCTAAACTTCATGGCTTTTTTACTTCAAAATTAAATACTAGCTTAAAACCACCCTCAGTCATATTGGGTATAAGATTATGATGGATCTTATTGTCTTTTGTTAGTACACCCTTTTTTCTTAGCGATGTCAACAAGTTATTAAAAACTTTTTGACTCATGTCATTTAGCTCTGACCTTATCTTTGCTCTTGTTTCTGTAGAGAACAGTATCATGTCAACCATCTCTACGTTAGGAATCTCCCTAGAGAGTTCGTATCTGTAGTACAGCATAAGACTTAGTGCCTCTACTTCTTTGTTACGAAGCTTGTGATAAGGTTTAAGAAACTCCAGCCAAAATCTAAATATCGATTTCTTGTCTGTGTGTATTCTTTTTATGTTCATGTTCTGACCTATCGGCATAATGCTCTATCTTTACTAACAGTTTGTAATAATTGTTTTTTGAGTTTCCAGTTATTGTAGTTTCTATGTGAAATATTGATTTTGACAATACCTCGTTAATTTGATCTACTTCTGTATGGAGCTCTCCAGCTTTGTCTTCAAAGTATTTTAAGTCTGAGCCTTCTTCCTCAAAAATATCAACACTTTTGTCGTTGTTGTTTTTAAATCTTAAAAGCAGACTCATACTACTTCTTCTTTGTTAAGAAATCCTCTCCGTATCTTTCTTTGTACATTTCTTGCCACTCAGAGATATGTACTTCAGCCATCTCTGTGTTACCGCAAGGTACGCAGTAATCTACCGACCTTTCTTCTCCTGCCTCTGTAGATTCAAACTCTACCGACTTGATGTTAATACTTAAACAAGTCTTACAGTAGCATACTGGCTCGTTATTATAATCCTGCTTCTTTACTATTTCACTTAATTTGCTCATATCTTTAATTATTTCTGTGTCGAATACTGGAAAAGGAGCCATGTTGTTGTAGTACTCTCTTCTCTTTATTTCTTCTTTTAATTTATTAGAATTCATATTAATTTAATTTACACTAATGCACATGATACAGTTAACAACGTACCTGATGCACTCACAGCACTTTCTAGTGCAGTTCTAGTAACCTTTGCTGGATCTATAATACCAGTTTCAATCATTCGAACTATACTGTCGTTTTTTGCATTGTATCCAAATCCTTTTCCGCTAAATTTTACTTCATTTAACTTTACATCTGGACTTACTCCTGCGTTTTTACATATAGCTTCGAATGGTGCGGTTACTGCGTTCATCACGATTTGCATTCCTCTATCTACATCAGTTAGGTTTTGCTCAGCTAAAGATACGGAATCTTTTGCATTTATCAAAGCAATTCCACCACCAATTACTACACCTTCTTCAAGTGCTGCACTTACGGCTTCTTTTGCATCGTCCATACGATCTTTCAATTCCTTCATCTCTACTTCGGATCTTGCTCCTACTTCGATTACGACTACTCCGCCACCTAGCTTTGCTTTACGCAAGTCTAATTGCTTCGCTACATAATCCGTTATTCCTTTCTTGTTTCTTGCTTCTTCTATTACGGCTAGTCTTTGCTCGATCTTTTCTTCGTTCATTGCCCCTCCCATAATGATTGTCGACATCTGTTCTACCTTTACAGCATTCGCACTTCCAAATAATTGATCTACATATTCTTCCGTTACTTCTTCTACTCTATCACTTGGCACTAATTCAGCACCCACAATAGCAGCAATATCTAATGCCATCTCTTTTCTTATGTCACCAAATCCAGGTGTCTTTATTGCACATATATTATGCCCACCTCTCATTTTATTCATTAACAGTGTTGACAATGCATTTCCACTAATATCCTCCGCCATTACTAATAAAGGCTTACCTCTTTTTATTACAGGTTGCAGTATTGCCATTGCTTGCTCAGTTGTTGTTAACTTACCATCAACTACAAATATCATTGCACCCTGCATAGACGCTTCTACCTTATCCGGAGAGGTAGAGAAATAAGTAGACATCATACCACGATCAAATTGCAGTCCGTCTACTTTATGTACAGTAGTTTCAAAACCACTACCTGCTTCTACACTTACAGCTCCGCTGTTTCCTACTTGAACAAATGCATCAGCTACAATACCACCTACAACTTCATCATTGTTTGCAGATATTGTTGCTACATGCTTTACCATGTCTGAATCATGTGTCATCTCTATGCGTGACTCCATTAGCTTTTCTACTAACATGCTACAAGCTTTGTCCATTCCTTTCTTTAACTCAGTAGGATCATATCCTGCAGCTACAAGCTTAAGTCCTTCATTAAGTATTGCTTGTGTTAATACTGTAGCTGTAGTTGTTCCGTCTCCTGCTAGATCGTTAGATCTTTCTGCTACTCTTTTTACAAGGTTAGCACCCATCTCTTCTAATCTGTCTTCTTCTGACAGGTTAATCTCCTGTGCAACAGTAACACCATCTTTAGTAACATGAGCATCCTCATTCTCTCTAAAGATAATTACATTACGACCTTTAGGGCCTAAGGTAACTTTAACTGCATCTGCAAGCTTGTTAACTCCTGCCTGGAGTCCTTCTGTCGCTTGTCTGTTAAATTTAATCTTTGTCATTGTAATTATAAGTTATGTCAAGATCTCCTGACGTTGTACTTGTGTTTGTTTCTTCTTTACCGCAGCATTCTTTGTATTTCTTTATACAGCTGCATAATCTTGGTTTATCTTTCATAAAGTGCCATTCTGGTTTTATCATGTTTCTCCTACGTCTACTGGTGCATCTAATACTGACACCATATATACATTCTCTTCATCTGTCTCTGAGTATACCATCTCGTTTATTATGAATGACATTACTCCTGCTTCTTCTTGCTTCCATACGTTCTTCTCTAGGAATTCTACTACGTCTGGCTTAAGCTTAATTAATGTAATCATACTACTTGATTGTTTTCCAGTATCCTTCAGGACAGTTAGTTTTGTTTGTTCTTGTCTTAGCTCCTAGCGGACATCCACACTTAATGCATTTGTCTGCAGCAGATCTAAATGGACATGCATTACAAACCTTTCTTCTAGCAGCAAATACTTTTTCGTCTTGCTCGTTAGATATACCAAGCTTGTGCTTAAGTAAGTTTTTATTGCCGTCTACTATCGCAGCTAATTGCTTAAGTTTGTTTATCATAGTTTGTTCTTAATGAATCTTCCTTTACTGTCTCTTCTTCTTGGCTTAGTATACTTCTCTCCTTTGATCCATGCTACTAATCTTTTAAATAATTCAGTCATATCGTATAATCTATTGGTTCTATTTCTATTCTCATTCCTTTTATGCAGTATAATGGCTTTCCAGACATTATTACTCTTCCTATCTTTTTATGATTCTTTACTACCAGGCAAACTTCTTCGTGCCATTCCTTTTCTGTCATTAGCACTATGTGGTTTTCTTTTCTTGACATTGCATCGTCAAGTATTGTTGGTAGCTTCTCAGTTATGTTTTTACTGTTGTTCAGTTTTACTACTATCATTTTTGTCTAGTTGTCTTTTTAATTCGTTTTCTATTGCGTTGCTTACGCCATTTACTGCTTCTGTTACTTGGTCCATTTCAAGCCTCTTTGTTTTTACGGCATAAGAAACTCTCTCCAATACCATCTGTCTTTCTTGACTAGATAGTGAAGATCCTTTGTGAGCAATAAGTGCGTAGTGTTTTAGTAACAGATCATCTGTAAGACTTAAGATCCTTTTCTTTTGAGGGCTTACTGTACCCTTTACAAGCATCTGCTCCTTGAGCATTTGTACTTGTTCTTCTGTGAGTTGTTGTTTGTCGTTCATATTGTGTGTTTTATCTATATCAAAGATACAGTAAATTATTTTAATTAACAAACTTATATATACTAAAGTTATTAACAAAAAAAATACCATATCTCTGGCGAGATACAGTATCTTTAAAAAACACACACAATGTTTACTATATAACTAAACAACTTTAACTTTAATCTTGTTAATGATAAAATGTAATTTTCCCTACATCAGGTGTTACCCTGATCAGAGAAAAGAATTACTTCTTATCCTATTTTAACCTTCGTATCTTATAGAGTCCGTTCTCTTGACCTACATGGGTAGCTTTACCTGCTTTATTTATCCCACCACTCTACTTAATACTTGAAGGTCTGTTTCGTAATTACCGGGGACAACCTCTGCTTTATTTAAGCCTACTAACCCGATGTCTAAGTTCCACCGTTAGGGAAGGAACTGTAATCCAAATGATAAATGGATATTACTTCTGCAAATATACAAACTTTAGTTTGATATTCCTAATTTTTGTATCATTAAATATTGATACACTAGTTTTATTACTCTTCAAAGCTTTTTTGAACTAAGAAGGTCATTGTTGTAGTTAAAAATCCTAAATGAAATTGAAACATGTGTTGTGTGTAATACTTGCTCTCATCCTCAAGATCTTCTAAATCTATCTTGTTGTAATTTAAACCAAAGGCTATGCCAATTATAAAATCAAATTGAACTACGCCACTTTGTCTGTTATATACTACAGGAAACGTTATTAATCCTGCCAACATTACTATGCTTATAAAATCTGTCATTACTTTATGTGTTTATTTATTAATTCTTTAAACTGGTCGAAGGATTGAACAAAATCAGAAAATAATACTTCCTCTCCTTTTCTTATTTCGAATAATCCTTTCATGATCATACATACTGATAATGTTCTTCCCCAACCAATACTTTTTGTGTACTCATCTGTCTCTTCGTTATACTTAAGTCCAGACTCTACTAAGTGATCTTTCCACATTAGTTAAATCTAAAGTATGTGTACGTTATAATAATCCCTATAGCTACTCCAAGAATAAATGCTTTTAGAATTGCTTTACCTATTTTTAAATTTAGTTCGTCAGTTAAGTTGTCTTTCATAGTTGTGTATTTTTAATTGTTGTGGGCACAATATACTAAAAATATTTGACATACACAAGTTTTAAGAGAAAATAAATAAAAAAAGTGAAAGATAATATTGACAGGGTTCGTGGAAAGAACATATTCTTGTATATAACAGTACCACCGAGTAGGTAGGCAACAGTACAGAAAAGCTTTAGTAGAAATGATCGCATACTTAAATATAGTGTATAAGGGGACTTCTATTGACTTTAGTATTATAGCTAAATTTAATTTTTTTTTTTTTTTTTTGAAAAAAAAATGGTCG
>Ga0206126_10001219_pt1 | contig 31613 bp, 27 predicted proteins | sample Helgoland_Spring_5_FD_148621 | JGI IMG/M metagenome (GOLD analysis project Ga0206126, IMG submission 148621) | Pelagic subsurface seawater microbial communities from Kabeltonne, Helgoland, North Sea - Helgoland_Spring_Bloom_20160412_1 | ecosystem: Environmental > Aquatic > Marine > Epipelagic ...
CCGGCCTTGTAAAGTTCCAAAAGCTCAATAACGCGCTGATGATATTCAGCCCAGTCCGATTCTGGTGGTGGCGCGCCGCGAGCCTCTAATAAACCTCGTGCATAGGGAGTGAAATATTTTGCCTCATCAGTCCAGACCATATTCTCGATATGCTTTTGCCGCAGGTTGACACTGCCGTACATCTGCAAGTTGGGATCGTAGTAGACTTGCTTGTCGATCATTAGCTGAATAATTTCAGCTAATTCGTCAGGGTCGGCTTCCTCCGGACTCAGTGCTAGTAACAATTGATGTTCGATGCGGTCCATACCCAGCATAATTGCTTCTCGAGTGGAGACGTCGTATTCCACCAGATAGTTGGCCAAGTGTCCGGCGGTGGTCAGTCCATGCTTTTTCGCCTGATCTATAATGATTTTGGTTTCGCGAGGGGTGGACTGTTTGATTTTGATGCTACTTATTCCGGTACTGGCCCAGTAGTCCACCTCTTGTCTGATTTCATCGTCTGTGATGTCATTGGGCCAGGCAATACAGTCATCCTCCGCAATTTTGACATCATATTCACAGCGAAAACCGCCAAAGTAGGGACCCGATGACAATAATCTGGGCCCTATGGCCTCTCCGGCTTGAATTTTGTTGCGCTGATCAGTAATCCGTTGTGGATTCATTTCTCCTGCGGACCAGGTGCTGGTCACACCGTTTCCGAGATAGATCAAACCATTGTAATGAGCTTCATCTACACGTCCTTCATAGAAGAAATCCAAACTGTAGTGAGCGTGGAGATCAATAAACCCGGGCAGCACGGTTTGATCATCCCCCAGCTGAATAAGTTTGTTGTAAGGCCCACTGTCGTTTTCAACATCGACAGCAATAATTTTGTTGCCTTGAAGGAGAATCCCAGAATTGCGCCGTCGTTGGTCTGACAGGCTGTCAAACACCCAACCGCCGCGAATGATTGTGGTCTCCATATCGTCAGACAGTAGGGCCAGTGATGACTTATGTTCCAAGCATGCACTCAATCCAAGCATCAAAATAAAAACAATTGGGAGATTAGTTCGCACAGCAGAGCGCCTCAATAACATCAACTTGATTTAAGTTGAAGATACTAGCACCTATGCCCCTTTAACCAATACCTTGATCGGGTAGTGTAACTTCCAATTCGCTTGTCAGGGTTGCAGGGTTAGCTGAGAGAGATGGCTCTCAATGTCCTCCGCCGAGGTTCGATTTGCTTGCGCTGAGACAACACTGTCGATTAACGTATCGCCCCGTAAACCAAACAGGTAGCGCAAAATCAGTAAACCATCGGTGAGTGCATCGACATTTCCGTCGGCGTCAATATCTGCGGATTCTCCCAGTAGCTCGATTCGCTGCTGGATATCAGTGGCGTCATCATAAATCGCATCTGCTGCCACTGTGTCGCTGATCAGAGCATCTCCCTCAAGACCAAACATACTTCTTAACAACAAAAGACCATCGGTTAGAGCGTCGTATTGTCTATTACCATCAACGTCAAGAGAGAGGGAAGGTATGGTTCCTGCCAAGAATTCATCAAGTGCGGATACGCCATCAAAGTCATAATCACTGTTCGCATCCGAAGGGTCTGAGGGATCTAAGTTAAAATATAGTTCCCATTGATCAGGCATACCATCAGAATCAGAGTCAGCAGTGTAACGCTCGTCGAAGGGAAAGGCGTCGGCATTATCTCCGATACCATCGGAATCACTGTCCATGGTTTCAGATGCATCGAGTGGGAAGGCATCTTCATCGTCGTTAACACCGTCTCCATCGTCATCGTTATCGGCGATCATTCCCGTTTCCAGACAAGCAGCATCACATTCATCGGGGCGACCATCGGCGTCGGTATCGGTCCGACCATCTAGACTGATGAGGGGAAAAGCATCATCAGCATCGACAACACCATCATTATCATCGTCAGTATCGGCATTGTTGCCAATACCATCGCCGTCGGTATCCAGCGACTCGCTGGCATCTACCGGAAAGGCATCATCGGTATCGACAACACCATCATTATCATCGTCAGTATCGGCATTGTTGCCAGTGCCATCGCCGTCGGTATCCAGCGACTCGCTGGCATCTAGCGGAAAGGCATCGTCGGTATCGACAACACCATCATTATCATCGTCAGTATCGGCATTGTTGCCAGTGCCATCGCCGTCGGTATCCAGCGACTCGCTGGCATCTAGTGGAAAAGCATCATCGGTATCGACAACACCGTCATTATCATCGTCGGTATCACAGGCATTTCCTGAGTCGTCTGAGTCCGTGTCCAGTTGTTGCGGATTCTCCACTAAACTGCAGTTGTCCTGTTGATCAGATACACCGTCATTGTCGTCATCCGTATCGGCGTTATTGCCAATGCCGTCACTATCGGTATCTACGGACTCAGCACTGTTAAGGCGAAAAGCATCTAGATTGTCAAAAACACCATCTCCATCGGTGTCTAGCTCCTCGTTATTGGGAAAGAGAGTGCCTAGCCGGCAAGGTATTTGATAGCCATCCTTACCCCACCAACCATTGGCAATGCAGACCTCTGACAGCACACTGAATTCTTCTGAGGACAGTTTTTTACTCAAAAGATTGGCGGTGCTGTTGTTGGTTGCTATGACAATATCACCTGGTGAAAATACATAGTTTTCGCCTATCCAAGGGGGTATGTTGAAGGTAAATCCCTTTGACCAGTAGAGTAAGTCGAGTTTGTCTGCCGCATAAAAAGGATAAAACAGGGCCCCCCATCCGTGGGTATTCCAGTTGTCGACTTGCCAAAAGCTGGCATCACCAAAGAGATCCGGGAACAAATCTCCGAGAAAAACTTTTTCCAGAGTACCCTGGCCATCATTGATAAAAATCGATGGTAACTCGGCCCCGCTCACGGCAGTAATATCTAAAAATCCATCGCCGTTTAGATCGATAAAACGTTTATGGGCAACATCGATAATAGCATCATCCTTGACCACGGGAAGTTGTCTCTCCACGAGAAGCCCGTCGCGTATAAAAAATCCCTGTATCGCACTTCCTCCACCCCAGATAGTGTTGATTGAATCTTGAGCTGTAAAGCGACTGCCAACGCTGTAAACGATATCTGGATCGGGCATGGATCGATAGGAATTTCCCAACTGGGTGAAGGCCTCAGATTGCACCATAAGCACGGGTTCACCAGAGTCATCGAGCACCTCTAGATCGAAAAAATGCCAACGAGGGTCAAATACTGGGGTTGTTCCTACCATTGCACCATAGCGTTGTTCTATGGTGTCGCCTTGCTCGATTTGATAGGTAAAGGTCTCTGATTGATCCGGTGTGTAGATGTCGCTTAGCGTAAATCCACTACCCGCTTGATATTTCCACAGCATGAAGCCACTGTTTGTAACATCTGTGGCCCATTCAGATCTGTATCCCTCTGGTATATCCGCTCTGGCGACGTAAAAGTGACCATCGAGCTCGAATGCTTTTGCGTAGGGGCCTCCGCCATAGGCTACGGTATCCCAGTTAGGGTCTTGCTCGAATTCGCTGGTGACGTCGATAAATGTCCCATCTTGATAGCGAGCCACGTTGTGCGGCCCGTAGTTCATCGCCCACACATCAAAGGTATTTATTGTGTTGGGTAAAATTAGCACAGCTTGAGTATTTATGGGCTCCCACGGCAGCACAGCAATATCATAGCTGCCATCGGATTGGCTGACCAACATGGTTTGAACTGACTTGCGGGTGCAGTCCCAATTCCACTGCTGATTTTCTGATTCCGGTCCACAGTAGGATTCCAGCAGCACCTGATCAGCCGGATCCTCTGTATCAAAACCTTGCCTGCTATCATCTCGATTGACCGCATACCAGAATTCAGGGTAGCCATCGCCATTCAGATCTCTCGGCTTTTCAGTAACGTGCACATAGGGATTACCGCCACCATCGCGACCCAACCCTATATCCGAGGGAACCGCGGTGGTCTCAATGGCGGCGCTACCGAACAACTCTTGGGTACAGTCGTAATGAGAGGCCTCATTACTACAGTACATTTTCCATGCGGCACGAACTTTTAAATTGTGTTTGTCCTCTGAGTTTGCTTCGCCCTGATAACAGCTGACAGCGATCATAAAATCGTCAGTATCATCCTTGTTGATATCAAATCCAATAAAAGGAACAGACCATCGATATGATTTCTCCGAGCAGTATTCGATGGTGCCCTCTGCAGAGTCACCGATCCAGCGTTGAGCATTATCAAAATCCCAATTTGCCTGGCTATAGGAGGTGAAAAACAATAATAAAATAGTTGTAAGACTTTTTATGCTCTTATACATAAATGATTCCAGTTTATGTTGTGGTTCGGAGATTTTTGTCACCGAAATTATTATTATTTGACTGGTATTTATAAAGATTAATGGTTTGGATAAAAGAAGTCGAGTCAAACGCTTGACAGTCTATCTATTTGATTTCTGGGGGCCCAATAAAAAAGGTCGCACACTGTGCGACCTTTCTAATTTGGCTCCGCCTGCTGGGCTCGAACCAGCGACCCAATGATTAACAGTCATTTGCTCTACCAACTGAGCTAAGGCGGAATAGTAAAACTCTGTTGAAGCCGCGCATTTTAGCACCAAGCATAGGAGAGTCAACACATTCCTGCGATCAGTTTGTCTAGCTTTTTTTACTTACAGTGAAGACAAAAAAGATTAAACTACCATTAGTGGTGTAGCCTTCTAGCTCGATCAAACATTCGGGATTTTTTGTAAACTGGCGACTTGGTGATAACGGTTCCCTGCTGGGTTGTTTTTTTAATCATGAGGAGTCCATTTGTATGAGCTTGTCCTTTCAGCTTAGGCGAACAATAGTTAATACTGTATCTTTTGCTGGTTTTGCTGGATGGTTTTTCTTTGTGTCAATTGTGTCTCCGCCGATATTAGCGGACGATCAAATTCAGGCTGAAAAACCTCGCCCAGAGCTAGGGCCTCAAACTGGTATCGCGAATGTTGAGGTGGAGGAAGATACTGTTTGGCAGCTCTTCAGCCTTCTGTTTGTGGAGGTGACCGAGCAACTGAGTGTAAATCAAGATAAGTATTTGAGCGACCCAGTGGCCTACTACAGGTTTCTCGATAAAACGTTGGTTGATCGTTGGGACAGCAAATCAACGAGTCGTGCACTGCTGGGAAAGTCATACTATGCTTCTCTGGACGCTCAGCAACGCGAGGCGCTAGCTGACGCCGTGAGCCAAACCTTGATCCGCTATGCCTATGAGGGTCTTGAGAACTATGGTGGTCAGTTGTTCAGCGTCGCCGATGTGGTGGTCAACGCTGATAAGGGCAGGGGTTGGGTGCAGGTGTTGGTGGCGTCACCTATGTTTCCCGACTTTAATCTGGATTTGTTGATCAAGCGTAATCTTGATGGTGTATGGCGAGCAGTCGATGTGCGAGTCAAAGGGCTGACCTACGCCAAGATTAAAAAGTATGAGTACCGAGAGCTATTTGAACAGCAGGGCTTCGGAGGGCTAATGGTTAGTCTCAATAGTAAGAATGAAACATTTTTTTCGGCAGTCTGTGAAGCCGCTGGCGATATCACCAAAGGGGCACCCTGTTGAGTCAAGCTAAAATCAGTTCCATTCGCCCGTTTAAAGTGGTGAGTGACTATCGACCTGCGGGCGACCAACCGAAGGCAATTGAAAACCTGGTTCAGGGTTTGGAAAATGGTTTAGCGGGTCAGACGCTCCTCGGCGTTACCGGCTCTGGAAAGACCTTTACCGTTGCTAATGTGATTGAAAAAGTGCAGCGCCCCACGATTGTACTCGTCCACAACAAAACTTTGGCCGCACAGCTATATGGAGAATTTAAAAGTTTCTTCCCAAACAATGCGGTGGAATACTTTGTCTCTTATTTTGATTATTATCAACCTGAGGCCTATGTTCCGTCCTCGGATACTTTTATTGAAAAGGATTCTTCGGTTAACGCTCACATTGAACAGATGCGGTTGTCGGCGACTAAATCGTTAATCGAACGCCAAGATGTTATCGTGGTGGCCACTGTATCGTCCATTTATGGCTTGGGCTCGCCTGATTCTTATTTAAAGATGGTGCTGCACATTTCCAGAGGGGAACAGATCGGTCAGCGAGATATATTGCGACGGCTGGCGGAGTTACAATATAAACGCAATGATGCGGTATTCGACCGTTCATCTTACCGGGTGCGGGGTGATGTTATTGATGTCTACCCGGCGGACTCTGACTATGAAGCATTGCGCATTGAGCTATTTGATGATGAGGTAGAGAACCTGACACTGTTTGACCCTCTCACTGGCGAGGTTTTGCGCTCGGTACCAAGATTCACAGTTTACCCCAAAACCCATTATGTGACCCCCCGTGAGACGATTTTGGATGCAGCAGAATTAATTCAGGAAGAGCTTGCGCAGCGCTTGGAACAGTTGCGTTCGGTGGATAAATTGGTGGAGGCTCAGCGTCTGGGTGAGCGGGTACGATACGATACCGAAATGATGCGTGAGTTGGGTTATTGTAATGGTATCGAAAATTACTCTCGCTATCTGTCTGGTCGCGCGCCCGGAGAACCGCCGCCGACACTGTTTGACTTTCTGCCGGATAATGCGCTGTTGGTTATCGACGAGTCTCATGTCACCGTGCCTCAGTTGGGAGCCATGTACAAAGGCGATCGTTCGCGTAAAGAAACGTTAGTAGAATATGGCTTTCGGTTGCCGTCAGCCTTGGATAATCGGCCATTGCGTTTTGACGAGTGGGAGGATTTGGCGCCGCAAATGATTTTTGTTTCGGCTACGCCCAGTCGTTATGAAGGGGCTAATGCGGGACAGGTAGTGGAGCAGGTTGTGCGTCCAACCGGTTTGTTAGATCCACTCATTGAGGTGCGTCCTGCACTCTCACAAGTAGACGATGCGCTGTCGGAGATTCGCCAGAGAGCTGCTAATAATGAACGTATATTAGTGACAGTGTTAACTAAGCGTATGGCCGAAGATCTCACCGAGTACCTGGATGAACATGGGGTGAGAGTGCGTTACTTGCATTCGGATGTGGATACCGTAGAGCGGGTGGAAATTATTCGCGACTTGCGTTTGGGTGAGTTTGACGTGTTAGTGGGTATTAATCTGCTTCGTGAGGGACTCGATATGCCGGAGGTTTCTCTGGTTGCTATTTTTGATGCAGACAAAGAAGGTTTTTTACGTTCTGAGCAATCGCTCATTCAGACCATCGGTCGTGCAGCGCGAAATTTAAATGGCAAAGCGATTCTTTATGCGGACAAAATTACAGGCTCGATGCAGAGAGCGATGGATGAGACGCAGCGTCGACGTGCTATGCAAATAGAATTTAACCAGGAAAATGGTATTACTCCTGCCAGTATCGTAAAAGATGTCAAAGATATTATGGAAGGTGCTTACGCAGCGACCGGGCAAAATCGTCGTGACCGAAAAGTTGCAGAGGAGCAAGCGGCCTATCAGGTGATCGGCTCTCAACCAATAGAAAATATTGCCAAACAAATTAAGCAACTCGAAGAGAAAATGTACCAACAAGCGCGTAATCTTGAATTTGAAGAAGCTGCTAAAACTCGCGATCTTTTAGGCAAGCTCAGGGAGCGAAGTCTGGCATCCTAATCGGTGTCGGTAGACTAGATTTAATTTCAATAGTTTATTGCTTGTGTGGATCTCAATTACGATGTTCTGTGTAGCCGCCCGCAGGCGCGATCTGCTTGGAGGGTTATAGATTTTGGCAACAATTAAAAAAATTAGCAGGAGTCTTCAAATGACTGCTATATTTAAAATATGTGGAAGTAAATTGCATCCTATTTAGTTAATAATACTTATGTACTAGCTCTTTTACCTTATTTCACTTCCGATCTTAACCGACTACTATGAAATTGTTCCGGGGTTATGTGTTCTTAGAGAAACCCATCATGGATGATGGCCTGTGACGGATTACGGGATTTAAGGGAAAGAGTTTTTCGCTAATAGAGCACTATATGAGGAAAGCATTATCAGGGATGATGATCGGTGGTGGTTACTGAATGCCATAAAAGGCAAGCTTTCCTTTCCCTGGGCCCAATAGTAAAAAAGAAACTCCCTGATCTATTCTTGGCTGCGCTATTAGTTACTAGTCCACTGTTAATAATTCATAGTTTGGAGTGTCTCAGGGCTCTAGCAAATCTTCTTCAATTTATTGTTGAAATTACGATCTTATCTTGATCGGACCGGTTTGGCGTAGTATGTTATTTATATAATAACAATTCGTGCTGGTCAAAGGTTCAAATTCATGTCAGTTAGTAAAATAGTCTCTAATTTTTCCGCCTCGAGTCCACTTCTAGATGATAAACAGGCCATCGAACGCATTTTTAACCATATTGACAATCAAACTACCGATTTGGGAGACGCAGTCTGGCGTGAGCCAGTAGAGAATTATTATTCACAGAAGCGATTTGATGCTGAAATTGCACTGCTGCGTAGTTATCCCGTGCCCTTTTGTCCCTCTGCTGCCTTGCCGGATACGGGAAGCTATATCGCACGCAAAGCTGCAGGAACTCCGCTGGTGGTAGTTCGTGGGAGAGATGGTGAGGTACGTGCCTTCATAAATGCTTGTCGTCACCGCGGCATGCAGGTTGCCGCTGGCAGCGGTTGCTCACGCGCCTTTGTCTGTCCTTATCACGCCTGGACCTACGATTTAGAGGGAAAGCTCAAGGGATTGCGGGGGCAAGAGGCTTTCCCAGATGTTGACCTTGATACCCACGGACTCGTTCAGGTCAGTGCTGCGGAAAAAGGTGGCATTGTCTATGTTATGCAACAAGGTGAAATACAGCCGGAGATGTTGCAGGATTGCCTAGATTACTTCTCACCGGAACAAGAGATGTTTCAGCAATCTGAGGTCACTGATGCGGCTAACTGGAAGCTTCTCACGGAAACCCTGTTAGAGGGTTATCATATCAAATCACTGCATCAGAATACTTTTTATCCCTATGGACTGGATAACATAAACTTGGTTGAGACCTATGGTGCTAATGCGCGGGTGATTTTTCCTTTTAGGCGCATAGAAAAATTGCGTTCCTTACCACCCGAGAAGCGTCGAGTGGATGGCATGTTGACCTCGGTCTACCATTTATTTCCTAATGCCAGTGTATCGGAATTGTCCAAACACACGAGTTTGACGATCATGGAGCCCGTGGCGCCGGGTCAAACACAGATGGTGACTTATTCCATGACCAAAGCAGCTAACCCGGACTATCCAATTTCTCTGAAAGAGGCGAAAAGGGACGCAGACTTTGTCAATGAGACCGGGCAAGATGAGGATCGAGAAGCTGCTCGATCTATACAGCAAACAGTGGGCGCCGGTGCCAATACACATCTTACCTTTGGTTATTTTGAAAAGGCCATTGTGAACTTCCATGAGCATCTATCTAACAGCATCGATGGTTGATCCTGTCGCGTAGATGCGATTACCACCTCCTTAGCAAGTGGCTTTACTTTTAGTCAAAGGCCCTTTACTTGTTTGTGTGCGATTGGTATTTGCAGCAGCGGGATAAGAGGTTCCATGTATTTTTGACAATCTGTAATCTTCATGTAACCTTCGCGAGATAGGTTACTTCTTGTTGTAAGTACTCCTAACAATTTATCCTATCTGTTAAGGACGATGATATGCGTTTATTCTGCTTAAAACAGTTTCGCCGATGGGGAGACCGGGTACTTGCTTTTGTCTGCAAAGGGAAGTACCTATCAATCTTTGTTTCCGGTATTTTCCTCACCGCGCCAGTACTGGCTCACGATAATTGGCAGCCTACGGTTTATTCTCCAACAAAGATGCACGCGCCGACGCCGATGCCGGATCGGGTAGTGTTGACCTGGGAGGATGATCCTGCGACAACGCAGTCAGTCACCTGGCGAACCGACATTACGGTGAAGGAGGGCGTGGCTCATTTGGCCCTTGCCAACGCCAATGGCAGAGCGTTGGAAACCACATCCCACAAAGCAAAAACCTCAGCCTTTAGCAGTGATATTAATGACGCTAACTATCACACAGTGACATTCAGAGAGCTCGACCCAAACACACTTTATACTTACCGCGTTGGTGACGGGGTAAACTTTACTGAGTACTACCATTTTAGAACGGCAAATGCAGATCCGAGTCCCTTTAGCTTCATTTATTTTGGTGACGCTCAAAATGAGGTTCGTACCCATTGGTCCAGGGTATTCAGAGAAGCGTTTCGTGACGCACCTCGCGCTGCCTTTACGTTACATGCGGGAGATTTAGTGGATGAAAACTATAGTGATGCTGAGTGGGGAGATTGGCATCAGGGCCCAGATTGGGTTAATGGCACCATTCCGGTAATCGCCACACCGGGTAACCATGAGTACCGCCGCATTGAACAGGGCCCGGAGTCTGAGCGCTTTTGGAGAAGTAAATCAGGTGACGATATTAATGTCGAAATTCTTTCATCAGATCGACAACCCACCGATAGAGGAACGGTTTACAAGGTTAGCTTTGTTGGCCCTGATGGCAACAAGGTTTCTATGGAATTTAACGATTCAGGAGAGATTACACAGATAGATAAGGGTATTGAGAGTATTACCGGCTTTACTCAGCGTGAATTGATGGGCACAAGGTTTTACAAACCACCGTTGTATGATCGACAGCGCGAGCCCGGTATTCCCGCTGTCACCACTCACTGGCGTCCTCAATTTGCCTTCCCAGTACAAGATGTGCCAGCTGATGTTTTAGCCGAGACGGTTTACTATATTGATTATCAGGGAGTTCGATTTATATCCCTTGACTCAAATCACTTGAAAGAAGCGCAGGTGCCCTGGTTCCGAAACGTACTGAAAAATAACCCTAACCGATGGACTGTGGTGACTTTTCATCACCCAGCTTTTTCGCCAGCTTCAGATCGAGATAACCCGGAATTACGCAACTTATGGAAGCCTATTTTAGATGAGTTTAAGGTAGATCTGGTACTCAGTGGTCACGATCATACTTACGCTCGCACAGGACAGGTCGATACAAGTGACCTAAAGAACGTACCCGAGGGATACCAACATGCTTACGATCCCGAGATTGGAACTGTCCACGTGGTATCGGTGAGCGGCCCGAAAATGTACAAAATCACCAAGGGCGATTACGCCAAACGGTTGGCGGAGAACACCCAGCTCTATCAGATTATTGATATAGATCACTCCACCCTGCGCTATCGAGCCTTCAAAGCGACCGGTGAGTTGTATGATGAGTTTACACTGAAGAAGCGAGCAGGGCGGCCTAATTTATTAGTAGAAGGCGATCGCTAAGGGTCATCTAGTGGTGCTTGGCCGCCTGAAGCGGCGGCAGCGGGAATAGGGATGCTTTGATACTGGTGGGCGTAAATTTTATAACTTTGGTTTACCTGTGTACTCAATGCCCGCAGTTTGCAGGGCTAATAGTAGCTGTTGTGATAAATGTTTTGCAGTAACCGGGTAAGCTCGTTAGAATAGCGGCCCGCAATCGGCTTGAGTCATGCCAGTTGCAGACAGTACGACCGTAGCTCAGCTGGTTAGAGCACCACCTTGACATGGTGGGGGTCGGTGGTTCGAGTCCACTCGGTCGTACCAATTTCCCTTTTATCTCCTTATCTCAGTCTGATTTATCCTACTTCTGCATGAGTACGTCTTCAATATCGGCTATGCTTAAACTGTTGTTATTTCCAGTCTTAGGAGAATTTAATGATATCCAATCTCTATCCTATCTATGTTAATAGTGTTAAGTCTGGCGTCTTTGACGGTTCTCTAGCGGGGTTTAAAGATGCCCTTATTAAGCGCAATATTGCTTTTGAAAATCTCTTACCGGCAGTTTACAGGGAGGGGTTGATAGGGTCTGGCATTGAGACAGATTACCTTTTGGATAAAGGTCGTCTGGCCGCTGAGACCGATGAGCAATTTCCCGATGTTATGGGACTCTACTTGAGTTTGCCTGTGAAAGTGGTTTCCGTGGACGAACCTTTTTTACCTTCAGCATTTATTGATGATGATCTTTAAATACCATAAACCACTTGTGGTTGCCGAATTGGCCTGATACCTTTATCTCTGTGAAAAAGTGCTGATCACTAATTAAGGAGAGATATGATGAAAGTAGTTCTATCGCTCGTGGTTTTGCTTGCAGGTCTGTCATTGGCAGTGGGAGACTTGGGTTCGATAATTGATTTTAAGGCAATGGCCGTTGTAGTCGCTGGGGGTACAGCTTTTGTGATTGCGGGGAAAAACGATCTTCAGTCCCGACTTGGAAATTTCTCCACCGGTGCTGTGGCAGCTTCATGGATTGCTGCTTTAATCGGACTTGTCCAGGTTGCAGCCCATGTCACTGATATGGCGAGTCTGGGTCCGGCGGTTGCTATCTTGGCCCTTACATTGTCGTACGGATATTTAATCAAGATTATATGCTCATTGATCATGACAAATCGGTTGTCTGATCACTGAATGCTTTGTATTGAACTTCGTCTTACCAATGTAGTTGTCTTTTAGTGGAGATAAACGAGTGATTCTACTTGCGATTTATATTGGCCTAGCTCTCGGGGTTTCCTTTATTTGTTCGCTGCTAGAAGCGACGCTATTGTCCCTAACGCCCACCTATCTGGCTCGATTAGAAGCTGACAAGCCGGAGTTAGGCGCTCTCTGGCGTAATTTTAAGTCTGATATTGATAAGCCATTGGCAGCGATCCTGTCGCTCAACACCATTGCCCATACTGTGGGTGCTGCGGGCGCTGGAGCACAAGCGACGCAGCTTTTTGGTGAGCTATATTTCGGAATTATCTCAGCGGTACTCACGCTACTCATCTTAGTGTTCTCAGAGATTGTGCCAAAAACTCTAGGCGCGCGATATTGGCGTGAACTGGCGCCTCTGTGCGGCTACTGTCTGCGCTGGGTGCAGTGGTGTATGTACCCTCTGGTGGTGGGTGCCAAAGGCCTTACTGGCTGGTTAGCACCGGATGAAAAAGGGCCAACCCTGACGCGAGATGACTTCAACGTGTTGGCTACTGTGGGCCGACAGGAGGGCGTTATCGATGCCGGCGAAGCCAGAGCGATTGAAGCGCTGTTTGCATTTAGAGGTTTAAAAGTAAGGGATATTATGACACCGCGCACAGTGATGGCGTCTCTATCCGCGAATTTAACCGTTGCCGAACTGTCTCCTACAGATCCTGCCCTTGCTTTTTCTCGCATTCCTCTGTTTTTAGCTGATGAAGATGACATTATTGGGTTTGTTCGCAAGGATGATATCTACCGCATGGTGGTGGAGAATAACGCCGATTGTGAATTAGTAGAATTAAAGCGTGATTTACTCAGTGTTCTTCAAACAAAATCACTGCCGGATCTGATGCAGGAAATGGTTGCAGAGCGTACTTCAATGAGTTTGGTGGTGAATGAATACGGAGACCCGCTGGGTATTGCCACAATGGAAGACCTGGTGGAAACTCTGCTCGGTATGGAGATTGTTGATGAGTCCGACAGTCATATCGATATGCAGGAGCGCGCCAGAGAATTGTGGCGATTGCGAGCGAAAACGGCGGGTCTCAGTGTGGATGCGATTAATGCGGGTGAAGCCGAATAAAACAAGGCTGCCTTTGCTGGGAAAACGGGTTGTCAACTGACTTATTGACGCAGGCTTTTCAGGGTTTTGATAAATGCTTGGGTGAGTCGATCTTCGTCTCTGTGCCTAAAGTCTCTTACGTGCCACTCTCCAGCCGCCATGACACTTCTGATGAGCGACTGATTGGGAGCGAATATCAAGGTGTCCATAATAAATTCGTCATCCGTTGTCGATAAATCGGGCGATTGGTGATCCAGAACTAACAGATCTGCTCGATAACCCTCCTCTATAGCGCCGGTTTTAGTTGCAATACTTCGGGCGCCACCATCGAGGCATTCTTGCATGATTCGAGTGCCCGTATGTTTTTGTACAATATTACTGCCAATGTTTCGATTCAGCTTAACCAATCGTTGCCCATACTCCAGAAGTCGCATTTCCTCCATGGGATTCGTGCAAGTATTTCCGTCCGAGCCTATGGCGATATGGCCTTCTGAGTCTAAAAATTCTGTCAGGGGAAATAGACCATCACCAAGGTTTGCCTCTGTAGAGGGGCACAGTCCAACCGTTGCACCAGTTTTGGCCAGTGCAATGGTTTCTTTTTGGGTCATGTGAGTGGCATGAACGAGGCACCAACTTTTATCCACATCAACAGTATCTAATAACCATTCCACAGGACGACATCCCAAATGCCTGATGCACTGTTCCACTTCCTTGATTTGTTCGGCAATATGTATGTGTACTGGTGTCGCTTGCTCATGGGATTTTATATGACGCAGAGTTTCAGATATGGCCTCTTTGGGCACCGCCCTTAGGCTGTGAAAACCCATACCAATGGAGTGCTGATGATGGGGTTTGCACTGCTCTTGCGCTTGTTCAAAGACGCGCAAGAAACTGTTTATGCTGTTGCCAAAACGCTGCTGTTTTTGTGCAAGGGGTCCTTTATCAAATCCTGCGCTCATATAAAGTGTTGGCAGCAAAGTTAAATTGATGCCGCTACTGTTGGCCGCGCCAATAATTGATTCACTAAGTTGGCTGATATGTGGATAGTGACTTCCACCGGGTTGATGATGGAGATAATGAAATTCGGCAACGCTGGTATAACCCTGTTTGATTAACTCCATGTACAAGTAAGCGCTGATATCGAGCAACTGCTCTGGATTGATACTATTAGCATGACGATACATGGTTTCTCGCCACGACCAAAAAGTATCGGTATCAGACACTCGATACTCGGTATAGCCTGCCATGGCGCGCTGAAACGCGTGACTGTGGCAGTTGACCAGACCGGGCATCACCCAGCCGAGGAGTTCATCCTGTTTACTGGGCTGGGCATTTTTTCTCACCTGAGAGATGTAACCGCGATCGTCTACAGATAAACCAACATTGTTGTGCCAACCGTCCGGTAAAAACGCTTTTTCAATAAAATAATCAATACAGCCCATCTATTCTTGCTTACCTCTTATTGCTTGTGGACATAAACATCCTATACTATATCCCAACCCTGTATATACAAGAAGTTAAATTGCCGTTAAGTGAGTTTAATGAAAGCTACAAAAGCCCCTATTGCACCGCTGTATCAGAGGGTTAAACAATACGTCGTGCAAAAAATTGAATCAGGCGATTTGCAGCCCAATAGCCGTGTACCGTCGGAAAATGAGCTGGTGGCGCAACTCAATGTGTCGCGAATGACAGCTAATCGCGCTCTGAAGGAATTATCTGCGGAGGGAATATTGGTGCGCGTAGCCGGTGTAGGCACCTTTGTTGCTGAAGCCCAAACTGAGGGGCATCTGGTGGAGGTGCGCAATATCGCCGAGGAGGTGCGTGAGCGTGGACACAGTTATAGTAATATCGTGGTGGCTCATGGCGCGGTATCAGTAACGCGAACCATCGCCACGGCGATGGAGCTTGAACAGTCAGTCAATTCAGTGTTTCACAGTCTTATCGTGCATCTGGAGGACGGCCGCCGCTTGCAGGTGGAGGATCGCTATGTCAACGCACAGGCGGTTCCAGACTACATTCATCTGGATCTCAGTGAGGCCACGCCCGCGGGTTACTTGCTAGCCAATGTGCCACTGCACAAAGTTGAACACAGGGTGCGGGCAGCCATGCCCAGCCCCGAAATTCAGCAATTGTTGAACATGAAAGACAATGTACCCTGTTTAATTTTAGACCGACGTACCTGGTCGTCGGGAAAATTAGTGTCCGTCGCTCACCTCTATCACTGTGCCAACTCATTTTCACTGACGGAGACCATGCATCCCAGAGCTGATTGATGATGGTCAAGCTAAAAGGTAATTAGACGATTTGTCCACCTGCTTTGAAAACCGATGTAGCCAAATTGCCACCGAGCCAGTAAGCCAATTCTGCGGGTTGTTGTGCATCCCAAACCACCAGATCAGCTACTTTTCCTAACTGCAGAGAGCCATGGCTGTGGTGCAGCCGCAGTGCTTTGGCGGCATTAATAGTGACCCCGTGCAAAGCCTCTTCCGGCGTTAAACCAAAGGCTTGGCAGCCCATCACCATCATCAAGCGCGCCGATAATACTGGAGAACTTCCCGGATTGGCATCCGTTGCGAGCGCCATCGGCACGCCGTATTGACGCAACAGCTTTACAGGGGGTTTTTGCGTCTCAGCCAACATGTAAAATGCCCCGGGTAGCAGCACAGCCACTGTGCCACTGGCGGCCATGGCTGCCACACCATCTTCATCCAAGTACTCCAGATGATCTGCCGACATGGCATTGTATGCAGCTGCCAGTTGGGCACCGCCGCTATTGGATAATTGCTCTGCATGGAGTTTAACCGGCAGGTTCAGCTTGGCGGCTGTTGCAAATACTTTTTCCACTTCTGCTGTTGAAAAGGCAATATCCTCACAAAAAGCATCCACGGCATCCACAAGGCCTTGTTCATGAAGATTAGGGAGCATGTCATGGCAAACCCTATCAATATAGGCCGAGCGGTTATCTACAAATTCACGAGGTAGGGCATGGGCACCAAGAAAAGTGGCCAAGGTTTCAACCGGGGACACTTCTCCCAGACGTCTTATTACCCGCAGCATTTTGGCTTCATCCTCAAGCGTTAACCCGTAGCCGGATTTGATTTCTGCGGTGGTGACGCCGTCTTTAATGAGGTGCCACAGCCGCTGCTCAGCGGCTTCGAACAGTTGCTCTTCCATGCTCTCACGAGTCTGTTGCACGGTACTCATAATACCCCCGCCACTCCGCGCAATCTCCTCGTAGCTGCGGCCCTGCAATCGCATCTCATATTCACCAGAGCGGTTGCCTCCAAACACCAAATGGGTGTGGCAGTCGATGAGCCCTGGGGTAATACAACGTCCCTCCGCATTCTGTACTTGATGGGCAAGTTTCTCAGGTACATCGGTGAGTTCACCCATAGTTGAAATAAGGCTTATGCGACCATCTTTGCAGCCAATTACGGCGTTTTTTAGTGTTTCAGGTAATCCCGGTTCACTCACAACGGTGAGATTAGCATTAACCCAGAGACAGTCGTGTTGTAGCATGACAAATATCCAAATTTTAGTTTATAAAAGTGCTTGCGCAGGAAATCAGTATAGAATATCTTTGCCTGTATAGACAACCTTGTACAGATGCAAGCCATTGCATCATTTTTAGCTGGGAAATTGACCATGAAAGTTTCTTCATCACCATCAGATAAGCGAAAAATTATAGCACCCACTGGCAGTAAAATTAGTGCTAAACAGTGGACTACCGAAGCACCCTTGCGCATGTTAATGAATAATTTACACCCCGATGTTGCCGAGCGACCAGAGGATTTAGTGGTCTACGGTGGTATCGGAAAAGCTGCGCGGGATTGGCAGTGTTTTGATCAGATTGTCGCTTGCTTACGAGAGTTGGAGGATGATCAAACGCTGCTTGTTCAAAGTGGCAAGCCGGTGATGGTCGCTCAAACTCATACAGACGCACCGCGGGTGTTGATCGCTAACTCCAATCTGGTGCCGGAGTGGGCCAACTGGGAGCATTTTAATGAGCTTGATCGAAAGGGTTTGGCCATGTACGGTCAGATGACAGCGGGCTCTTGGATATACATTGGCAGTCAGGGCATTGTTCAGGGCACCTATGAAACCTTCGTCGAGATGGGCCGGCAGCACTACAAGGGTGATTTATCAGGGCGCTGGATACTGACAGCCGGTCTGGGTGGTATGGGGGGTGCACAACCCTTGGCAGCAAGTCTTGCGGGCGCTTGCAGTCTCACCGTTGAGTGTCAGGAAAAACACATCGATTTTCGTTTGCGCACAGGCTATTTAGACAAGAAGGCCTACAGTCTCGATGAGGCCATGGCGATTATCAACACAGCGATCAGTGCGGGTGAAGTAATTTCAGTTGGATTGTTAGGCAATGCCGCTGACATTTTACCCGAGATGGTGAGCAGAGGTATTCGACCAGACGCAGTTACCGATCAAACCTCGGCTCACGACCCTATTCATGGTTATTTGCCCAGTGGTTGGACCGCGGAAAAATGGAAACAACTGCAAACCAGTGATCAGCAACAGGTTATGGAAGCATCGCGCCAATCCATGGCAACCCATGTACAAGCCTTATTGGATTTCCATAACATGGGTATACCGACATTTGATTACGGCAATAATATTCGTCAGGAAGCCTTAAATGCAGGATTGAAAAATGCATTTGACTTTCCCGGCTTTGTTCCCGCTTATGTTCGGCCACTGTTTTGCCGCGGTATCGGACCGTTCCGCTGGGTGGCACTGAGTGGAGATCCAGAGGATATCTATAAAACCGATGCCAAAGTAAAAGAATTAATTCCCGATGACAAGCATCTGCACAATTGGTTGGATATGGCCCGCCAGCGCATAAGCTTTCAGGGGCTGCCAGCGCGCATCTGTTGGGTGGGTTTAGGACAGCGCCATCGCCTGGCCGTTGCATTTAATGAGATGGTCGCAAGCGGTGAGCTCAAAGCACCCATTGTGATTGGTCGTGATCACCTAGATTCTGGTTCTGTCGCCAGCCCTAATCGCGAGACAGAGTCTATGCTGGATGGCTCAGATGCGGTATCAGACTGGCCGCTGCTCAATGCCATGCTCAATACGGCAAGTGGTGCAACCTGGGTATCCATCCATCACGGCGGCGGTGTTGGCATGGGTTACTCTCAGCATTCCGGTGTGGTAATAGTCGCCGATGGCACCGAGGCCGCCCGTAAACGCCTGCAGCGGGTATTGTGGAACGATCCGGCCACCGGAGTTATGCGACATGCCGATGCAGGTTATCAGTCTGCAATAGACTGTGCCGCGGAAAAAAAGTTAAACCTACCGATGTTGAATCGGGCCGGTTCAGATACATCTAAGGAGGCCTAAAGTGAACAAGGCTAGCAAAAAAATGCTCCTGACACCCGGAGATGTATCACTGGCACAACTGCGATCTATCTATACAGAGGCACAGAGTTTTGAGCTCAATCGCGACAACTGGCAGGCGATTGAGGAAAGTGCTCAAGCGGTGAGAGAAATTGTCGCCAGAGGCGATGCAGCCTACGGTATCAATACTGGTTTTGGCCTGTTGGCGCAAACTCGCGTGGATGATGACCAGTTGGCTCTATTACAACGAAACTTGGTGTTATCTCACTGTACCGGCGTAGGTGAGCACCTGGACGAGGCCATTGTTCGATTGATCATTTGTCTAAAGATTATCAGCTTATCTCAAGGATACTCGGGTATTAGTCGTGCGGCGGTGCAGTTATTGATGGAGTTTTATCACCATGGTATTAGTCCCTGCATCCCTAGCAAGGGCTCTGTGGGAGCCTCAGGCGATCTGGCACCCCTAGCTCATTTAGCAGCAGCGCTTATAGGTGTCGGCGATGTACGTTTTGAGGGAGAAACTGTGCCGGTCTCTGAAGCCATGAGAAAAACCGGATTATCACCCATAGAGTTGGGGCCAAAGGAGGGTTTAGCGCTGCTTAATGGTACTCAATGTTCCACTGCTCTGGCACTGGCTGGGCTGTTTGAGGCGGAGAACCTCTTTGCGGCGGCTACCGTCATTGGGGCGCTTTCTGTGGATGCCATGAAGGGCAGCACAGTACCTTTTGACCGGCGCATACACCAGTTGCGTGGGCAACCCGGTCAGATTGCCGTCGCCAAAAAATATCTCGAGTTTTTGTCTGGCAGTGATATCTTGGCCTCTCACGTCAACTGTGACAAGGTGCAGGATCCCTATTCACTGCGCTGTCAACCGCAGGTGATGGGCGCCTGTTTGGATGTGTTGTCCAATAGCGCTCGAACACTGCAGATAGAAGCCAATGCAGTGACAGACAACCCATTGATTTTCTCTGACACCCTGGAAGCCCTATCTGGCGGTAATTTCCACGCTGAGCCGGTGGCTTTTGCCGCGGATAATTTGGCTTTAGCAATTGCCGAGATGGCATCGATTTCGGAACGGCGTATTTCTCTTCTGGTGGATCCTCATATGAATGGCGGTCTGCCGGCATTCTTAGTGGAGAACAGCGGCCTCAACTCTGGTTTTATGATTGCGCAGGTTACCGCGGCGGCGCTGGTGTCAGAGAACAAAAGTTTGGCACATCCGGCCAGTGTTGACAGCATTCCCACTTCGGCAAATCAAGAAGATCATGTCAGTATGGCCACCTTTGCTGCGAGGCGCCTTTTAGATATGAGTGAAAATAGTCGCAATGTGGTTGCGGTGGAGGCACTGGGTGCAGCGCAAGCGGTGGAGTTTCATTTGCCACACCATACCTCATTGCCACTCCAGCAGGTGGTGGCCAAAATTAGAACCCTGGTGCCCAGTTACACCGAGGATCGCTTCTTTGCCCCCGATATTGACGCGGCACAAACCTTGATCCAGAGCGGCTATTTCTATGCCTTGGTAGCCGATATTTTGCCATCGGGAGACCTCTAATAATGGACGTAGTGACGGTTGTACAGGCGACCGGCCCTCTGCTGGTGAGTTTTCCTCACTCTGGTACTGAGGTTCCCGATTCGATCAAATCGCGCTTTACAGATGCAGGACAACGCTTGGCAGACACAGACTGGTATGTGCCCCAATTGTATGATTTTCTGGCTCGCCTTCCGGTATCCACGGTGACTGCCAATTACTCGCGCTATGTCATCGATGTCAACCGATCTGGCGAGGGTGCTACCCTTTATCCGGGGCAGCGAGAAACTGAGCTCTGTCCCACCAGCACGTTTGCAGATCAACCCATCTATCGTGACGGTGAACTGCCAGATGAAGATGAAATTGCGCTACGTAGAGCGTCCTACTGGCAACCTTATCACCAGACGCTGTCCGCAGAACTGGAAAGAATCAAGGCCATCCACGGTTATGCGCTTCTTTGGGACGCACACAGCATCGCTGCCGAGGTGCCGCGTTTCTTTGATGGCGTGTTGCCAACGCTCAATTTGGGTACGGCAGATGGACAATCCTGCGATCCTCCACTGGCAGAAGATCTGTGCTCTGTGATGCAGCAAAGCGGCTTTACGTCGGTGCACAATGGGCGTTTTAAGGGTGGATTTATCACTCGCCACTATGGAGATTCGCAGGCTTCAATACAGGCGGTGCAGATGGAGATCGCCCAGTCTGCCTATTTATCTGAGCAAATGAATGCTCAGAAGACGCCCGCACTGGACACCAACAAAGCTGAGAGATTGAGTGACGTTTTAATGAAAATGATTATTAGCATGATGTTCTACCGAAGCAAGTAATGCCGGTTAGTGTACTCGCTCCGACGAGAGCTAAACGCATTCTTACATTTTCTTGGTCACAATTAACGCCCGAAGTCTAGGTCAAATCATCTACGTTTAAGTCATCAGACAAATTATTGGAAACGGCGCCATTTTTTCTAGGAACTCAAGCAATTTGTACAAAACAAACCGATAGACAATAGGTCATTTTTCTCATTCTGGAAACCGGTAAATCAAGGAAGATTTGCAAGTGAAAAGAGTCTGTTCTATAACATTCAATATCGGTTTCACCCTGATACAGTTGTTGTTTTGCTTGGCCATCATATCGATTCTAGTGTCTGTTTCCCTACCCTCTACTACAGCTGCAGTGGCAGATCAAAAAATAATTTCACAGATCTATGATATTCGAAATGCCCTAAAACTCGCGCAAAATCTGGCCATCACTCGAGGCGAAACGGTGACTGCTTGTCTCATTGATATTAATAGTCATTGTGTTAGCGAAAATGGTGATGCCATTGCTGTGTTTATAGATGCTAATGACAACCATCAACTAGATAATGGCGAAATTGTTGTCAGTGAGGTGTTTATTACAGGCACAACAGTCGTTTTGTCGGCCTCCGGACACAATAAGTCTTACGTGCGATTTAAACCGGTTGGCTCGGCGATGGAGTCGGGTAATTTTCTCGTATGTAATGACAACCCTGTATTGGGCACTGGTCGCAAGGTGGTTTTTTATTACAGTGGTCGCATATATCTCTCATCAGATACCAATGGTGACGGTTTTCACGATGTTAGCGGTAATAAAGTGCAGTGCCCAGTGAATTGAATGGAATATAAAATGAGATGCACTTCACAATACTAATAAAATCTATACGATATTGAATAAAAATCGACGGTCTACAGGGCACATTAGTTAAACCTCCTCTACGCTTTAATCAAATAAAAATTAATCTTACGTCTAATCCAACTTTGGATTAGGGAGTGCAGACATGGATGTCAGTGATTATAAACGCATGGTCGCGTACACAGATTTTTTGTTCCTCCTTACTGTTGTGGCCACAGTTACTGTTCTGACTTATTTCAATAGCCAACAATGGGTCGATAGTGATCTTGATCACAAACGACAGGGCGTCGGTGATGCTTCCGTTTCAATCATCACGTTACCCGATCATGGCAATGTAAATTCGTTGATTGGCACGCCTGTATTACTCCACAAGGCAAATGACTCAGGAGCTCGGCAACTGGGTGATCAACGAAACCGCGACTATTCTAATCCTATCGTATTATCTCGTGCCTCGGCTCTGTATGCGCAAGATGATGTTATGGGAAAGCATCAGTTTCATTTTTGAAACATCTTAATCTAGAGGTAACTTATGAGTCTTTTTTTAAAAAGAAAACATGACACAAGCTTTAACAAACTGGGTGCAACGATCACCGAATTTGTTGCCGGTTTGGCAGTTTCCTGCGTCCTAATTGGTTCAGTTCAGATCATTTATGAGCACCAGCGGGTGGCAGCCAATCGTGAAGCGGCGCAAAATTTTCTACTCGAATCAGCTAGCGTGCAGCAACAATTTTTTTCCGCGACGGGCGGCACTCGGTATGCAGACGACGCTATGCTGTCTGGATTGGCGCCGGCGCTAAGCAAAGTCACAAACTATTATGCTATTAATCGGTCTCCTGACAATGTGGAGGGAGAATTGACTAGCTTCACGATCACAGCAGAACCATTAAGCGGCACAATTCAGGCTGGAGACGGAGAGCTATCCATCAATCATCGCGGCCAACGTTTGGCCATGAATGGCCCTAATGTCATTGGAACCTGGTAGTGGTGTGTGATGAGTGATGTGACAAATACGCCTAAACACCGGGGTTTTACCTTTATCGAGCTTCTTGTGGCTATGGCAATTATTGCTGGCCTGACAACTGTATCTGTAATGAGTACAACTGACTATGTCAATCAAAATCGAGTTAAGCAGGTGGCTTATGAGTTTAAAAATAGTGTTGCTCTGGCGCGATCTGAAGCCATTAAGCGAGACAAAATTGTACGTTTAAGACATTTGGGCCAAATTTCGGGGGAGCCAACATGGATGGATATTAGCGCTGGATGGCATATTTATTCTGGAAATAGTCTCAACCCTCCCGTAATTTTTAAATATGAAACTCTCTCTGATCTCACTGTAGCCGGTGACGCGAGGGTGGGGGTTGTGTTTCGAAGCAAGACCGGTGAACTGAAACTGAGTAAAGAGTCTAGTTCAAAAACTGTGTGCTTTACTGGCGGTGGAATAACCTACTCGGTGGAAGTAAGTTCACTGGGCATTGCAACCGTAGATGCATCAAACGGGTGCTCATGATTATGAAACATATTGTATGCAAACAACGTCAATTATTTCAGGGTTTTACTCTGATAGAAGTTTTGGTGGCTATGGCTATAAGTGCCGTTGGGTTGTTGGGATTTTTGTCTTTGCACACCCATATGGTGGCCGCTGACACTGAGATTTCTCGCCAAGCTAAGGCGGCTGCACTGGTGCAGTACATGTCGGCGCAAGTGCAGGCATACCCGACATTGGGTGATGACTGTGATAGTTCGCTTAAAGTTCCGGGCAGTAGCTTCAATTGTGATTTGAATCTTACTGATGTGCCACAGCAGAATTCCTCCGCTATGACAGAAAAGGCGCTCGATACGTGGCAAAATCTCATTAGCAACAGTGCTCTTCCCGATGCGCTGGGATGTATCACGTACAACTCAAACGAGGACACATATACGGTTTCAATTGATTGGAGCGGTTCTCTCTCTTCGTTACCAGCTAGTTCGTTGACCTGCAACACTTCCGGAAGTGGAAATCGTACACTGACATATTCCGTTGTGGTGAATCAGGCCTTATGATGACTTGTTCAGTTAATGGCTCCACATCTGACATTGACAACTGTGAAAAACACAGAGCACAACCACAGGCAATTCAGCCACATAAAAGTCGGCCATATAAAAGCCAGCGATGTAAAAATCGGCAGAACAGTGGTGGGCAACAGGGTTTTACTCTTGTCGAGTTGATGGTAGCCACAGTGCTGAGTTTGATGGTGGTAACCGCCGCCACCAATATGGCAATATCGGCTTTCAATAATCAGCGCCAATTAGATGCAGCTCGCGAGGTTGACCAGACTGGCGCCTATCTCAGCCAGCATTTGCAACGACAACTGTCAATGGCTGGATTTTTTGGTCCTCTTGATGTGGTTTTACCGGAACCAAGTGCGGATACATCCGCGGTTTGCACTGCTAGTCCCGGGTCTACAGATCTTGCTGTTCCTGTGCGGGGGCAGGATAATACTAATGAGTTTAACTGTGATGGTATCAACTATACTGTGTTTTCAGACCCTGACACTGGCACTTACACTGATGTACTGACACTCATGCGTGCCAGTACCGAGACGGCTGGCAGTCTAGCGAAGAGTACCTCCTACATTCAGTCGAATCACCGCGAGTTAGTCGTGGGCGACGGTACTTCGACGTTCAGGTTAGAAAATATCAATGGCAGCGACAGCGATATCCGTGAGTACGTCTCGTATGTTTACTTTGTAGATGGGAGTAAGACTTTCAGGCGACTGCGCTATAACGCTGGCGGATTTACCTCAGAGCCCTTGGCCAATAATGTCACTGATTTTCAGGTGACTTACTTTACTAATAATGCAACAGACAGTAGCCATAATGTAACTATTAACGGCAGACAGATGTCCAATGGCTTGCCGATGCACTCTACAGAGGATCCGCCAAACAATGATGATGTGGTTGCCATAAAGGCTGTTGTATCGGTGAAGAACACAGTGGATGAAACAACAACAAAAAAGTTCTCGGTTTTCTCCATGTTGTACAACCCCAGTTTGCGTCGATTGAGTGAGGTGTTGACCGATGACTTGGAGTAAATCAATGCCTATATCGAGCCATTCAAAGGTTCGCCATCAGTCAGGCGCTGCGCTGATGGTAGTGTTGCTCATACTGCTAATCATGGCCTTATTAAGCACCAGTTTGGTGTCCAGCACAGTGGTGGCAAGTCGCTTGGTGGCCAATCAACAACGCCAAATGGAGCTTGATATTGTTGCTCGAAGTGCCCAAGCTCAGGTAATGAGTCAATTGTGGAATGTTTTAAATGTTTCAGGTACTGGTTATGATTTTAATGATTTACCCACTGGCTTTACTGTAGAAAATGATTCGCCAACAACCGCATGTATCGGGCAGGTGTCGGGTCAGAGCAATGTCAGTGGGTCATGGACAGATCATTGGTATTACCACTATTGGGAGTCCGAATTAACTGTCAAACATAATAATTCCGGCGCAAGGGTTACTGCCACGGCGGGGTTTAAATACCTGAGTGTGAATAAAGACGATGACAATTGTCAATCCTACGGTTCTAACGATTCTTACAACCTGGGGTTGGATCCAAGTAATTGGCAAAGCAATGTAGCAAACCAAGCCGGGGAATCATGGCAAGATGACCCGAGTTTGAAGCCAGAAAACCCTGATGGTGCGAGTGTGACCATCGTCGACGGTCGGGTTAGGATGACCTATTTCTATCTCCATATTGACACCTAGATCGACGCCGGAATCTAACCGACACCCGCAAGCACTTAACAGGATAGTTCAATTCTCGGTGGTCATCGCAGTGCTACCGTTCTTATTTGGTTATACAGCAGTTTATTTAGTCATAGAGGGTAGCTATGGGCAGCCGTTTGTGCTGGGTTCTATCATAAATCGCCATTAACTGCTGCTCTGCGGCTGGGTCGATTGATTTTCCCTCAAGAAAATCGTCAATGTCGTCGTAGCTTATACCCAACACCTGCTCATCTTCCTTTTGAGGACTCAAACACTCTAGGTCAGCTGTGGCGGTTTTCATTGCCAATGACTCTGGTGCGCCCATGGTTTTTGCTAATAGTCGCACTTGGCGTTTGCTCAGGCCAAACAGGGGTGCCAAGTCACAGGCGCCATCGCCAAATTTGGTATAGAAACCGGTGATATTTTCGGCCGAGTGATCGGTACCTAGCACCAGTCCCTTGAGAATGCCGGCAATTTGATACTGGGATACCATGCGCGCTCGGGCTTTGACATTGCCTTTGGCAAAGTCTACCGCCGCCTCATCGGGCAACAGGCCGTTCTCTTCCAGCGTTGAACACACCTCTGCACTGATCGCATCAACACCGTCTTTTACGTTCACTGTCAGGCTTAGGCTGGGTAGGATAAAACTCAAGGATAGCTGAGCATCCTGTTCATCTTTTTGTGTTCCATAGGGTAGTCGCACGGCGGCAAAGCGGAAGTCTGAGGTGCTGTGATCTCGGTTGAGGCCATCCACAGCCAGCTGAGCCAGTCGGCCACAGGTAGCAGAATCGACGCCACCGCTAATGCCTAATACCAAGGTTTTACAACCGGACGCCAAGAGTTGATTCTGGATAAACTCTACACGACGTTTAATTTCAAATTCAGGGTCTATGGCGGGAAGCACCCGCATTTCATCAATAATGTCTTGTTTGTTCATGTCGATTGATTAGCTCATTGTGGTTGCTCGGGCGATACGGCCCTAATTTAATCGAGCAATCCAAAGCTGAGTTTACTCCAAATGGATCGCTCGTCTTCTGGTTCTATGCTGGATTCCGCCTCTCGTGTGACCCGATCATAAACATTGCGGCTATCGAAAGAGGGCGGCTTAGCGCGTTTCAGCACACCGAAGGTGGCTTTGTCCAACCAGGTGTCTTGATCGGCCACAAGCCGACGCTCAAAATCAAAATTTCCCTGATCATCCAATGATGGGTGATCAGGGTAGTTCGCCGCCAAGATCGACGCCGCATTATCGGCTAAATCCTGCATTTCCAATAGATAATACGCTTGAGCCATCACCGCTAGACCATCGGGAACGGCGGGAGATTGTTGAAAGTTTTCCAAAACAAACTGGCCTCGATTAGCGGCGGCCAAATAAGCCTCTCGAGACAAATAATAATTGGCCACGTGAATTTCAGCGCGAGCCAGTCTGTTGCGCAAAAATACCAGCCGCTTTCGTGCATCCGCGGCGTAGGGGCTTTTGGGATAGCGGCTGAGTAATTCGGTCAGTGTAGCAAACGCCATTCGTGCTTCACCAATATCTCGCATGCTGGCGTCTGTGGGCATGAAGCTATCAAAGAATCCCGCGGTCTGGGAAATTTGCGACAGTCCTTTCACATAAAATGCATAGTCTACGTTTGGGTGTTGTGGATGCAGTCGCACAAATCGCTCGGCAGCGGCGATGCTGGACACGTAGTCACCGGACTTGTAATGCGCATAGATCAGCTCTAGCTGGCCTTGTTCAGCATACTTGCCAAAGGGAAATTGCGATTCAAGCAGTTGTAAATTAGTAATGGCAACGGTCCAGTTTTTCGAATTGAGACTGGACTGAATTTTGTCGTAAAAATCTCTTTCAGTGAAGCCGCTACTTTCTTCTTCGCTTTGCTCATCTTCATCAAATCCTAACCAAGAGCACCCCGAGGTTAGGGCGAGTGTTAACATCAACGATATAAGTAAGGTATTTTTCATGTAATATTCTCAAACTGGGACTTTAGCGGCACATCAAAACGCTCGCTATTTAACCACAGTGCCATAGGTAAACCAACATTTGATAGTGTCCTGATTTTTTAATTGGCCACTGTCAACAGTCGTTTAGAGTAGTTATAGTGGGAAAAGTTTAGTGACACAGTTAAAAAATATGGATAGTGCTGATGGCTTCCCTGAAGAATTAATTGATGAGACGGCAGTGGTGTCGCCGACTTCCGGTGGTCGCCGGTTTGACCAGGTGGCTGCTGAGCTGTTTGCTGATTACTCTCGCTCTCGTCTACAACAGTGGATCAAACAGGGACAATTGGTTATTGATGGCCAGCAGCAGACGCCAAAATACAAACTACAAGGCGGGGAGGTTCTGCATTTAAAGGCTCGATTGGAGTTAGAAACCGAGTGGCAAGCAGAGGCGATTACGCTGGATGTGGTATTTGAGGATGAGGATGTTTTGGTGATCAATAAACCAACCAATTTTGTAGTTCATCCGGGTGCGGGTAATCGGTCAGGGACTCTTCTCAATGGTTTGTTACACTATTGCCCCACCCTTGCCGGGGTTCCTCGGGCCGGAATTGTGCACCGTTTGGATAAAGATACCACCGGCTTGATGGTTGTAGCCAAGACCTTAAAAGCACAGACTGACTTAGTATCACAGCTACAAGCTAGGACGGTTGGGCGAGAGTACGAAGCTGTGGTGTGCGGGATTGTCACTGTCGGCGGTACTGTGGATCAACCCATCGGACGACATCGGACTCAACGCACTAAGATGGCTGTGATCAGCGATGGTAAAGACGCGCGAACCCATTACCGGGTGCTGCAGAGATTTTCTGCTCATAGCTATCTGAGATTAAAGTTGGAGAGTGGCCGCACTCACCAGATAAGGGTGCATATGGCCCATATTCGTCATCCCATTGTTGGTGATGTTAACTATGGTGGGGGAATGCGCATTCACAAGGGAGCTTCCGTAGAGCTACGCGAGCAATTGATCGGGTTCGAACGTCAAGCATTGCATGCTCGGGCGTTGTCCCTATTGCACCCTTCATCTGGAGAACCAATGTCTTGGAGCACGGACTTGCCCACGGATATGCAGTGTCTCCTGAAAAGCCTTGAAAATGGTTGAGTTGAGTGACGCAATAATGAAACCGCGGTGGCCAATACCGGACTCTGTTGACTGTTTGATCAGTTTTCGTGACGGGGGAGTCAGTGAGGGTCTATTTGGCAGTAACAATATGGCACTGTATGTGGGTGATAATGATGCTCATGTGCTTGAAAATCGAAAACGTCTGAGACAGTCAGGCGGGTACACTGAGGAACCTGTGTGGCTCAATCAAGTACATGGTACTGATGTGGTCTATGCGCCTGAATGTAGTGCTGGAGTCACTGCTGATGGTGGCTTTTCCGATAAACCCGGTGTTGTCTGTGCCGTGCTGACAGCGGACTGCTTACCCGTCATGCTCTGCAGTGCAGTGGGAGATCAGGTGGCAGCAGTGCATGCGGGATGGCGAGGTCTCTGCGCTGGTGTGCTGAGATCCGCGGTTGCACGCTTTAGCTCTGATTCTGTCATTATGGCCTATCTGGGGCCAGCCATTGGGCGACAGGCTTTTCAGGTGGGTGCTGAGGTCAAGGCAGCATTTACGGCCAATGCCGTTAGCGACGAGCATAGAGCTTCTCTCGAGGCAGCTTTCGCGCCTTGTTTTAAACGCTCAGGTTCTTATTTTGCGGATCTTTATTCTCTGGCGAGAATCGAACTCACTCAGTTAGGTGTGAAGAGTATCTTTGGAAACGAACACTGTACATTTACTGATTCAGCCCGATGCTACTCCTATCGCCGAAATGCTGTTACCGGACGACACGCATCCATTATTTGGATCAAATAAACCGTTCTATTTCATATAATTTCCGCAGGCATGGCGAATTCAAGGTGCGCATTCTTGTGGTGTTGATTTAGCTGCCAAAATAGGCGCACAAACACTTGATATGAGTCTGGTGTTACATTAGAATTGCCGCCCTCTCGCAGGGGCTATTTGCCCCGATAGGCAAAGCGACATAATCAGGCCGTCTATAGGCCAACTTTTTTGGAGCAAAACATGTACGCAGTAATCAAGAGTGGTGGAAAGCAGCACAGAGTCGTAGAGGGTGAAACCTTGCGCCTTGAGAAGTTGGACATTGCCACTGGTGATCAGGTTGATTTTGAAGAAGTCTTGATGGTGGGCGAAGGTGCTGAAGTCAAGATTGGTGCTCCACTAGTGAAAGGTGGGAAAGTGACAGCCGAAGTGGTTTCTCATGGTCGAGGTGATAAAGTCAACATTATCAAGTTTCGTCGACGCAAGCACTCGCGAACGCAACAGGGCCACAGACAGTGGTATACTGAAGTTAAAATTACTGGCATCAACGCCAGCTAACCTTAAGAGGATATTGCAATGGCTCACAAAAAAGCTGGTGGTAGTACACGAAACGGACGCGACTCCGAGAGCAAACGCTTAGGTGTTAAAGTCTATGGCGGCCAAACAATTAATGCTGGTGGTATCATTGTGCGCCAGCGCGGAACTAAATTTCATCCGGGTGTCAACGTTGGCATAGGAAAAGATCACACGCTCTTTGCTACGTCCGATGGCGTGGTTAAGTTTGTTCAGAAAGGCCCACAGAACAGGAAATATGCTGAAGTTGTGACCGCGTAGGTACAGTTGTTCAGTTATAAAAGCCCCTACGCGGGGCTTTTTTTGTGCATGTCGGTTTTATCAGGACTGATTTGAACTTATAAGTCTTAGAAATAGACTTGCGAATGACTAAAACAAAAAGCAACGGTACACTGGCACTATGAAATTTGTTGACGAAGCTACAATTAAAGTACAGGCCGGTAAAGGTGGTAATGGCTGCCTAAGTTTTCGTCGTGAAAAATATATTCCTCGAGGGGGGCCCGACGGTGGTGATGGTGGTGATGGTGGGAGTGTCATCCTGGTTGCTAAAGAGGGACTTAATACATTAATTGATTTCCGTTACACCCGTCATTTTAAAGCAGAGAGTGGCCAACAGGGTAGTAGCTCTGAATGTACCGGCCGCAGTGGTGATGATCTTCTGCTTGATGTGCCAGTAGGCACCACTGTTATTGACCCAGAAACCGGCGAAGTATTAGGTGATCTCACCGAGGTGGATCAGCAACTAAAGGTCGCTCAAGGCGGATTTCATGGTCTTGGTAACACTAGGTATAAATCCAGCACGAATCGTGCTCCGCGGCAGACATCCCCTGGCCAAGAGGGTGACCTTCGCGAAATCAAATTGGAACTTAAAGTGCTGGCTGATGTGGGGTTACTCGGCCTGCCCAATGCAGGAAAATCAACCTTTATACGGTCGGTCTCTGCTGCTCGACCGAAAGTTGCCGATTACCCCTTCACCACGCTAGTGCCTAATCTGGGGGTTGTCGGTATGAGCGGCGAAAAATCCTTTGTCGTCGCCGATATCCCGGGTTTAATTGAAGGGGCGTCTGAGGGTGCGGGGCTTGGTATCCGATTTTTAAAGCATCTGACGCGTACTCGGCTACTTCTGCATTTAGTCGATATGATGCCATACGATGGGACTACACCGGCACACAATGCCCATGTAATTGAAACTGAATTGGCGCAATTCAGTGCCACGCTATCTACTGGTGATCGCTGGTTGGTGTTAAATAAAATTGACTTGCTGCCTGCGGGCGAGGTTGAGGATGCCTGCCAAAAGGTAGTGGCTGAACTTGGCTGGAACGGTCCAGTTTTTAAAATGTCAGGTCTAGCTTCTGAGGGAACTAAAGCGCTTTGCGCGGCGATAATGGATTATATTGATGAAGCTCGACAG
>Ga0206126_10001220_pt1 | contig 31612 bp, 29 predicted proteins | sample Helgoland_Spring_5_FD_148621 | JGI IMG/M metagenome (GOLD analysis project Ga0206126, IMG submission 148621) | Pelagic subsurface seawater microbial communities from Kabeltonne, Helgoland, North Sea - Helgoland_Spring_Bloom_20160412_1 | ecosystem: Environmental > Aquatic > Marine > Epipelagic ...
TTCCCTCGTGCCACCAATAAAATCAACCATTAAATTAAAATCTTCTGGGATGCATTTTATAACTTTAGTAATCCGGTCATCATCATGAACATTTGCTCTGAATTTGTAAGCATTAACTTTATTTTTTAGCGTAAGTTCAATTTCTGAATTTATTTCAGGTAAATTTAATGGTGTAGTCCCACCTGATGTGTAGCAACGAGATAATGGTATTGGTGATAAGTATTTCTCTAATTCTTTTTTTAAGTAAAGTTGATAAATTACCAAGCATGAAATAATAGCATCAATAATTATCTGAATACTTCGATATGGAGTTGTAAATGGAACATGAAGTTCACTTAGTAATTTAATGGCGTCGCCTAATATAATTTTCTTTTTAATTTGGCGATTTATTTGAGACAAACAATGATCAAATTCATCAGACAGATAAGTGCCAGAGTATAATTCCAATGCCCACTGAAAGCCGTTGTCATTCGATACTATTAAATGCACAAAGTTACGAAAACCAGCATCTAAACCCTTTACATTTCCTTTTAAAATTTTGTGAGAAGTTTTAACAATTTCAAATCTCAAATCAGAAATTTTATCTAGCATACCGAGCTCCAAATTCTTTCTGTTTCTCAACTTCTAAAAAAATATTTCTTTGGTTAATTGTTGATATTTCTTTAAGTGCTTCATTTGTAATTACACCAAATTGTCCAAAACATAATTTAGCCAATGTTGTACCATTTTCGGTTCCAAGTGTGTTTATTTCACCTTCAGAGTCTAACGTAATCATTTGATGGTTTTCTTGAACAGCTAAGAAACTTCCATCATATCCTCTCTCACAGACGTTTTTTAAATTACTGTGTAAAACCATTGATTTTTTTTGTACATAATCTGCATCAACTAAAATAAAAACTTCATAAGCCTTGCCGGCCACACTAGAAATTTCTAAAGCACATTCATTTAAAAACTCACCATAATTTTGAGATTTTGAAATCTGCGATCTTGTTATGAGATTTACTGAAGGTGGAATTTTATCTGATGGTTTTGATATCTCGGGAAAATAATAATTATCCAATCCAGATAGTTGATCTAAGATAATAGAAAATTCTTCATTATTTTGCCAATTTCCATACAATATTGTCGCAACATTGTAATTTGATGGCTTCAACCATAAAGGGCAATCTATATTAAGATCAACATCTAAGTGTCGAAGGACACCATTCGCCCGAAATGATTTGTTTTTCTGATGTTGATGAAGTCCGTGATGATGGAATACTTTTGCCTCGGACGCATAGAAAATTCTTGTTTGTTCACTTACCGCTTTTCGTCCCCATACTAAATCCTCAACATGTCGTACCGTCTCGTCAAAGAGATTATTTTTTAAATAAGCACTCGAATAAGCTGAAAACGCATTATGAATAAAACCGTCAAATCTCTGAATTTTGTCTTCGTTTCGAAATGTCATTATAAGATCTCTTGCATCGTCAGCACCAGAACTTTCCATCGGAATCTGACGACCATAACTCGCAACAATATCTTTATTTTCAACTACCGGCCTTACTAGATGGGCTATAGAGAATTCGTCAGTTGGCACGCAATGAGCAGATAGCACAACTGTTATATCTCCTTTGGCCTTCGAAAAACCAAAGTTAATCGCTTTACCAGGAAAGTACGTTTTCTGCCTTAATTCATAAAGCTGAATTCCATCTAAAGTTGCAATTAAATCCGTAGTATTATCCTGACTACCAGAGTCAACAATGATTATTTCGAGATTAATTTTTTGACCCTTCAGATCCTTCTGATTACGAAGACCTACAAGAGTTCTTAACAACCATCTTTCTTCGTTTAACGTCCTTATAATAATAGAAATAGATGGCTTATTTTTCATTTAAATATTCCTAAGTCTAATCACAAATTCAGCTTCATTAACATCATTTTATAGTGGAAGACTATAATAAAACATATTAGTGTTTTCAAACATTCTTATCGTTGAAAGACTTACTCACTTTAAGATATGAGAAAAATTCCTCGTCTAAGCTAATTTGCCTAAATACTTGTTTTTTTGATGCCCAGGAGGTGAGCTTATTAAAGCTCCATTGCACCTCATTTGCGACGGCTTTCACAAATGTGACATAGTTTGTCTGGGAAAACCATGCAATCGCACTAAGACCGCCACCGTTGAGTTGAAAGTACCACTCTGCTCCAAGAACAATTTGAGCATCCGAAAAAAAACTCTTTTCTTCTGACTCAGTAAAAAAACACTTTAAACCATGTTCAGAGGAAATTGACTTGTAAAATTTTGTGCCAGATCTGTCTGATAAAATAACAATATTTTTTGAAGGAAATATTTCAGTTATAACCTTAATTAAATGTACAAATTGAGCTTCATTTGTATTTCTCATTTTCTCAAGACCATAAAATTTAGATACTGGGGGGATGTACCGGCAGTGAATTACGAAATACTTATCAGGGATTTTATTTTCAATATCTAAATTACTTAGATGAGAACTCGTCAAGAGAAAATCTTGGCAAAAATCATTTGTTTCGGCAGCCATAAGAAGATTTAATAAATTAAAGTTATGTTTATGAGCTATTTCATTTAAACTACGACTTTCCCCAAAGACTTCAACTGAGTTATTTGGAAGTTTTTCCAATTTCCCAGGCAATATTACAACGCCACCAATGGGTACAATTTTTGAGATAAACGGTGAAAAATCACTTATTAATTTCTTATGCCCTAATACATTGGAAATATAAACTTTTGTGTTAATTTTCTTTTGAAAGAAATATCTACTGAGCATTAAAAAGAAGAATAAATCACCATAAGTCGCAGGTGCGTACCTTAAATCATAGTTAAGCAAAACCAAATTATTCTCACTAAGTCTCTGCTTTATAAATTTTAGTTCTTTCTTTGCTATTCGCCACATTTTGATCTTATGCAGAAACCCCTTCCGCTTAAGCAGTAAGCGGCATAGCAATAAAATCAAAGAAATTAAGGTATTACAGAATTGATTAAAGTTTAATAGCAAAGCTAGTATTTTTTTAAAAAAATTGGATGTTACTAAAATGATCGCAATTTTCTTGAACATTAAAATAACCTTTTGTTCCAACTAAAAGATCCAAAAAACAGAAGCGGTGGTTTTAATTCGAATTTCATAACAGAAAAATTACTCATTATTGTACAATATAAGATCACTCATACTGTCAACTTCACCCCAATCATCTAAATACTTTACAGCACCCAAAATGCCAGGATGCACAGCGACTAGTTTTCTAAGAAGTGTCGTCGTGTCCATGTTAGAAATGTCATTAATATTACTATTGCCTAAAATCGATTCTACTAAAGACCATCCATCTGGCGTATATTTTGTTATACCCATAAATTGACCGTCCACGTCGTTGATATTCTTAATTGGTCTCCCAATATCAGTCACGAAAGAATTCTGATCAATTTTGAAATTCTCAGCATCATCAATGGGATCATTGAATCGCTGTGACCATAGATCCAACCAGTTAGGATCATAGCAAATCGCAATTTTGCGATTATCAAGCTTCAGATCTTGAATAGCAGAAGTTTTATAAAAAATATCTGCATAACTAACTATACAGTTGTGTTTGGATAAAATAGAAGAAACAGAAAGCAGAGATGAAACCATATTTGTTTGATCCCACTTTGAATTATGAGCCTGACGAGTGCCGTATGGACGTAGCATTTCTGATAAATAACCGGTAACAATTGTAACATCATTTATACCAGCATTTCTGAATGCTGAAAGCTGTAAATCAATCAATGATTGTCCACGGACAGTCAGTAGCGCTTTGGGTGAGTTATCAGTTAAAGTACCCATTCTGCTTCCTCTGCCTGCTGCAAGTATAATCCCTTTCATTTAAATAATCTCTCTAAGTTATATAAATCATGTTTCGAAGGTACATCTTCACGCTCTGGATGCCACATCCAGCCCTCCCATGGTAGTCCTTTATGTCTAATGGCTTCTATAGATCCATCTTCTGAAATGGCCAATTTATCAAAACCTGATGGAGTATCTAAAATTATACTGTTGTGATAGCTATTTACAGTATGTGTGAAGACACCAGAAAGGCAGTGTCGCGTTTTCACATGTCCCTTAACTTGACCAAGCTCCGATCCACATCGAATTGCCATAATTTGCATTCCTCTGCAAATTCCTAATACAGGTATATTTGATTCCTCTGCCCAATCTAATAATCCATTTTCGGTTTCATCTCTTTTAGCGTCTGTGCCAAAATCTTCACCGCCAGATAGTATCAAGCGATTAATTCCAAGATGCTCAACATATCTAGTAGCATTAATTCTCCCAATATTAGGTATTGGAACAACAATACAATCAGGAAAAAGTGATGTTAAAAGAAAATGCCAGCTGCGGGACAAAGCGTCCGATGGCTCCTTATAATACAAAGGAGACGTATATCTCATTGATATACCAAAAGTTATATTCACATCTCACCCACTACTCTTACAATGCGAGTTTTACAATTAATTTCCACAATATTTGAAACTTTAATTGTATCATATATCCGATGTCCACAACCTATTACTGCAGGAACTCCCAATTCAGAACATCTAACCGCCATGTGCGAATTGGCACCACCAAAGCATGTAATCAAGCCAGCTATATTTTTCGAAAATAACCAGTCATACCCAGGGTCAGCATTAGGAATACAAACGATACTACCAACCAAATTTGATGAATTAATTGCAGTATTATCTAATACAACAACCTTACCAGTAGTTGATTTAGAGCCAATAAAATTTGGTTGGCTCTTAGACTGAGTTGCGCAATAAAGGTCTTCTGGAGATCGCAAAATATATGGTGCTTTAAATGATAATTCACTTTCGTGTTGAGCCTTATTAACCTCTATGTGTCTAATCAATAATTCAATAAAATCTGAATGTTTAAAATCCATAGAAAAATCATTTATTAATGCCCAATCTAACATCGACATATCCTCCCGCGACAATCTATATTGCGCACCGATTGGAATTAATGCCTGCAAAACATCTGATATACCTTTTGTATATATGTATTTTATTTTTTCTCTTGCCCAGATTGCCTTACGTGCATGATTGAAAAAAATATCTGCATTTAGCGTTTTAAAACCACATTCAATGAATTTTTCATTTAACAAGTTACGTTGAGTGTCTGTCAAAGAAAATGTGATTTCTTTTCTTTGAAGTTTTGTTTGGACATTATCAAAAAGATCACTTGCCTCATCGTAACGAGGTGATGTAATTTCATATGTTCCAGGCCTAAGATGGCCATATTTTCGAAGAAATTCTGTCTGAAACGATCTATCTTTAGCAGCTTTAATATGATCCTGAACAAATTCTCCTCCAACATTTTTTACTGAGGCACGAAATAAATCTATCAATTCTTTGTCAAATATTTCTTCCTCTACAGCAGATCTCAAAATAGCTTCACAGATGAATGCATGCCTAGCAGCAACAGAAAATGGGATTGTGCCCAAATTCTTCACTAAATTTAATGTTTCCTTTAGAGATACAAAATCTGATAATGATTTCGATGATTTAGATTCATCAAATAAAATATCCTCTAGTTGCTTTGACTTTATGATAGCATCATCAAGACTACTTTCATTAACAAACGCATGCTCAGTAAGTCCTAATAACAAGTTACGGTAATTATCAAACTCTTCGTTTGTTAATATACCATGATATCTATTATTAAAATTCTTATCAAATGACAAATCTAAACAGGTGCAAGCTACATCAAACTCAACTTTATCATGAAATTCTGGATGTTCGGATAGTCTTGAAATCCATTTATCGATTAACTTATTTCCCACATTGGAGCTCAACCCACAGGGCAAGAATGAATTGAAACTTGCTCTTACATCAATAAATGGTACACCATTTAAACAATGCATTAATTCGGTATCGCCAAGATCTTGGTATCCCATTAAAGCCCTTGCATTCGCCCACGCGCCAGATGTAATTAAGTGTTTAAAAAGAGATCGCGCTAAAGGACTGGGCGATATCCCTATTATTTCCGCAGGATTCCAATCAGGCATGAGGGCCAATAACGTATTTTTTCCAAAAAGGTTGCTGCTTGGTTTGAAAATTGGAATTGTTTTTGAATATAATTTGTGAAGATCATTTAAAAAAAGTTGGGGATCACAATCAATCCGATCTTGCCCTAAAATTAAACGACGCACCTGAAAAAGTAGAACTTGACCATCGCTATCAACCGCAAATTCAATATCAAGGGCGTCATAATTAAAAATGATTTCTAACTCGCGACCAAGCTTGATAATACTCCTCATTCTTGATGATTTTATAAAATTAAGATCTGCACCGCGAGCTACACATAGTTGCTTATGGCCTCCAAATCCTCCAGTCACTCTATCAGTCTCTTGAAACTGGTCATGATATTCAACACAGTAGTATGGAGAGCCCATGGCGACATCGTAGGTCATAAGAACACCACTAATTTGCGGGCATTCAACAAACTCTTGGCAAAGAACCTGATTGTGTTTTTCTTCACCCATGGAAAATATTACTTTTTCAATTGCTTTATTGAGCTTTCGTGTATCTTTGGGATTAACGTTTCCGATACTATCAAAGGCGCCGGCGAGAGAAGTATGCTCTGTGTCTTCCACTAAGGAACTACTCCTTACAATTATACTAGATTCTTTAAAAATTTGTTTTATTTTAGCAATTATTAAATCTGGTGATATATCATATTCTGATACATCAAAGAAGAACGAGTTTGGAATTCTGGCATTTTTAATAATTGGCTCAACTCGCAAAAGCGTTTCTGCTTTAGTTCCAAATTTTAAAGGATTAGATAGATTCATTATAGTATTCCAATGTAAAGTTTAATTTACCAATTTTTGAAGAAATCATAACCTATTTTCAATAAACTTGCTTACATAGCTCGCCACATCATTTAGATCGAACTGATCCTTGCCTGTCTTAATTATTAAGTCAGGTGATGTTGGTTTTTCATAGGTAAGATCACATCCAACAACATTTTTTATTTTGCCTTCATTAAATGCTGAATAAAGTTTTTTAATATCTCTTCGCGCTGCGTCTTCTACTGAACAGTCCATATGAATTTCAATATAATTAGAAAAAGAACTTCTATGATCTATACGAAGATCATTAAATTGCGATATGGTGCAACAGATTACGTCAACTCCCTGCCTGTCAAGTAACATACAAAGTTTTGTTAGTTGCCGACCAACCATTCTACGATATTTGTCATCATACAGCTCCACACTATTATTGTCGTGAAAAACAGATCGGAAGACATCACCATCTAAAAATACAACGTGCTTTCCATTTGAACGAAACCGCCGACATAATTCTTCTCCTAAAGTCGTTTTACCTGATCCAGAGATACCGATTAACCAGACAATCATCTTAAACTCCCATTATATTGCTGCATATGTTTTGAATAGGGAAATTACTATTTCTTTAGAGATAATCTTCATAGAAATGCATATTAGTATTTTCGAATTTTAACAAATGTTCATAACCAAGGCCGTCGTCAAAATCACTTTTTAACATTTTTGTGATAACGAGATCGACAGAAACGGCTTCTGAACTAATACGCTTTAAGGTATCACAAAACACATTACCATAAATTTCAATACAGTGTTTTTGCAATAAAAACCTTTCCTCATTAGTCATACGAATAAAATCACTTCCTCTTACTAAAATTATAAAACTTTTAAAACCCAAATAGGGTATTTCAGTTGTTAAATAACTTTGCAATCCAACCCAGTGATGCTCGTCTATACTATTTGAGAAATTAAGTCCTGGATGAAAACGTACTCTAATCACACTTCCAGTTGGCAGCACTAAATCAAAGGGGCAATATCGAAAATATCTTTCATGACTACCGTTAGTAGACAGTGGCAAATTATCTTTTCCGTTATCTGAACATCCGATGAAGTCAAGCAGGTCTTTAAAACCATTTTTTTTAAATATTTTTTCATATTCAAATATTGAAAATTTTTTAAAATGATTTGAGATTTTCTCGGCATAGTGTAAGTAATGAAGGCTAGAAAGCTGACAACTCAATATATTTTTATAAACTTTTTTTACTTTTGGTGAAAAGTCAGAAGTTGAAATCATAGATCTACTTAGATTCGGGTCGAACAATTTATATGCAATAGGAGAGACTGAATAATACATCAAATGCCGCTTAGTACTTGTAACAACTTCATTTGGATTGCGTACAATAAATATTGCTGATTTAGATATCTTTGCAAACGCCTCTAAAATATCTTCGCGTAGAGCTAAAATATGATCGTGTACAACTAAGCCTATTTTTACTTCAGTTTTTTTAAGTTCACGTATTATGGGTGAATATTTTTTAGTGAATTCTATAAGTCCTTCAGGCCCATTACGCATTGCAATGTCTAATTCTTTTCTTGAGGGTATAAATATTTTATTTCTGGAATTCAAAAAATTTTGGGTAGCTTTCGAGCCAGTGCGCCCCCCAGAAAAAATTACAAAATCAAATTTTATATAACCAGAAGGAACTGATCTACGTTCAAGCTTTTTAGTAATAGTATATCCAAAGGTACCAATAGTTGAATGCACTATTTGTTTAATTTTCATTTGAACACCTCAAAGGTTTTAATACAGAAATATGGCGTTTACCTATTTATAATTATGTCCGGTTAGAACCTTTCACCAGCGATTTTGCAACAGACAGCAAGCAATCACTAGTGTTGAATTCTATTCCAGAATTTTTTATTTTTTTTCCTTGTGATAAGAGAAATAAATTAGATATCCCTGCAGCCAAGCCAGCTTCCATGTCTGTTAATTTATCCCCGATAAAATAAGAATTATAAAGATTTATTTTTAGTTCTGCAGCGGCTTGCAAAAGCATGCCGGGCAAAGGCTTTCGACAATTACACTTCTTAGTAAAGTGCTCAATAATACCAGATGGATGATGAGGACAGAAGTAGAAAAATGGCTTTTCTACTCCATTAAAAGCAAGCTTTTCAAAATAGGAACCCATAAAAAGATGAAATTGTTCAAGACTAAAATACCCTCGCGCCAAACCAGATTGGTTTGTAATAATTACTAACGTACAACCATATTGCTGTAGCAATCTCATTGCTTCAAGAGATCCAGGAATAAACTCAAGCTTATTAATATCACATAGATACCCAGTATCAACATTGATAACTCCATCGCGGTCTAAAAAGACAAATTTATTGTTTCTCATCATTTTAAATTTTAGTTCAAATCAAACCGTTTTATCAAAATTGATAATGGTGAAAATATTTTGTAAATTTTTGTCACCCATCTTAAACTTTTAATCCATTCATGATTGAAATTCCTTAACTGAATTTAGCCAAATCGAGCACACGCTGAGATTCTTGAATTATCAACTGATCATGAGACGAAATTATCACACAAAGTCCGCTCTGTGCGCATTCGCATCGCAAACATTCTAACATTTTTTTTGCACTTTTTTCATCTAATGACGCTGTCGGTTCATCTAAAACTAATATTTTTGGTTCCCGTAAGAGAGCGAGACAAATTGTTAATCGCATTAATTGCCCCCCGGACAATTTATGATCTGTATCTCCATATATTGTTTCGGAATAAATGCCCTCACTAGCCAAACCAAACTGCTCAAGAAGGTTATCAAGTCGATTTTTTTCACATTTCGATAGAGGAGTGGAAAGGTCCTTGTTCAGCCAAATCTTAGCTAAAGTTTTAATCTTGAAATGAAATAATTGCGGAAACTGAGGTACATAAGAAACTTTACAATCTTTAATTAAGTACGAAACTTTACCTTCATTTGGTGTCCGAATCCCGCATATTGCCTCTAATAAGGTACTTTTACCAGATCCAGAAGGCCCCACAACAGCTACCATCTCAGAGGAATAAAAATATTCAGAAAGATGTTCAAAAATAACTGTGTCTTCATACTTTATGGATACCGAATCTAGAAAAATTAATTTTTCTAATTCCTTTATTTCATTATTTACTTTTGAATATGGAACTTTGGAAAAGCTGACTGAATAAGAATGTGGTAGTTTCCAGCTTTTAATTTCACCTTCTGATGCAAAGCGCCTTATAGTTACTAAACCACTCTGATATTGAGAAAAAATATTTACTACCCCACTGATCTGGGGAGTCAATCTTTGTATAATTAGAACACCGTACGCAAAATAAACTAAGTTCCAGCCAAGTTTAGGAGCTATTAGACAGAAAGAGACAATACCCAAAAGGATTAAGTTATCATATAGAAGTTTAGGCACCGTTTTTATTATACGTAAAGTTGATAATGTATAAGATTTTGAAGATACGACTTCTGTTAAAAAATCCATTATCGCTTCAGAGTTTTTCATAACAGTAATAGAGGGTAGAGAGGACCAGAGTTGACTTATTATATCCACAAATGCTACCCGCTTGTTGAGGTAATCTTCAGTGGTTTTCTTAATTATCTTTTTTGTGACAAAGTAAGTCAGTATCGCAAATGCAACTAGCAAAATTAAATACAATAAAATTTTTGTTCCAAAAGCGAATATCAATCCAATGAATACGAGAAAAAAAGTAAAAACTATTGGCACCAATTGTAATGTTGAGTTCAGTAACGAGTTAGTTAAGTCTTCTGGCAAGGTTAGGGTTTTCGCTAAGAATTCTTTTTGTCCCTCCTTCCTTAACTTTTCAAACTGAGTCGACAACATGTATGGCCTGAAGCTCTTCATGAAAACGTTTAATTCGGTCAGGTAACCTATTTTTTGCACTAACCACAACGAAAGAACTTTTGAGACAACTAATACAAAAAATATTGTAAATGCAGCCACACTTTGATTTTCATTCGTAACGCCGTATTGTAAAAACAGTTCCGCAATATCGCTTTTATCACCGAAATTATTGTTAACAATAGCAGCAATTATATATAAAATAATTACTTCAGAAAATGCAACTAAAGCACTACAAACTAAGTATAAACAAAGTAAGTAGCGTGGCTTAACAGACAAAATTAACTGTGTTAAAACTTTTAACATTGGCGACAAATCATTCTAAGTAATCCTAAACTTAATAAACAATTTACTAGCCATCATAACGATCACGATAAGTATCATTAAAAATATATTTTAATACTGGTTTTATTTCGTTAATTGTAACAGGAATGTTACCGTTTCGGGACACTTGCACCCCCGCTGCTATACTGCCGATGAGAGCAGCCTCCCAAATGGATGCACCTTTACTTAGCATTAATGAACTGGTTATCATCAAAGAGTCTCCAGCCCCGGCGGTGTCGATTGGAGAATTGTATAAAGCTGGTATTTCGTCAGTCAGATATACTGTACTCGACAATACTTCTTTTGAATTATGAACAATTAAGCCTGCCTTCCCCAACTTCAAAAATACATGATCACTATTAGTACGAAGCCTTATCTGTTCGGCAACTTCAACCAAACCATCATCCTTATTATGGAGACTGACCCTCGCTTCATATTCAGTTGGTGTAACTAATTTGGTATTTTTATAGCGCGTGATATCACCTAATTGAGATGAACTCTGGCTGTCTGCAACCATTGGGATTGATTTTTCAACGCATAAAGCAGCAATACGATTTATTAATGTAGTAGGTAGTATACCGTAGTTAAAATCACTAAATATCAACATGTCAATATGTTCAAGAGCCAAGCTTATTTCATTAAATATTAAGTCTTGTATTTCGTGACTACAGTCATCAGACAATAGTTCGTTTAGTCTAAAAACAGACCTACCTGAAACTTTAAAACGAGTTTTTGTTGTCGTTGGCCTACCAATTTCATGATGAGCTAATAGCACTAAATCCAATTTATTTAATTCATTTTTTATGTATTGAGCTTCTTGATCATCCCCAAGAAGGGTGATCAGCGTTACTCCAGCCCCCAGTGATCGAGCATGTGAAGAGACAATTGCAGCACCACCAACAAATTTGTTATTCTGAATGGGCGCTGCAACTATAATTGGTTCTTCTTGAGACATACCGACGGCGACACACTCGATATATTTATCCACAATAGTGTCACCGATCACGAGAATATTTAGGCTGTCGGTCACATCCAATAATGACGAAATTTTTTCGTATGATAATTGATGCCTATCAATGAACTTTCTTGGCACAACCCACTGTGAGTTAAGCTCTTCAAAGTCTTCAGTCTCCACTAGTCTATTATTTAAATAATTTACAGTAGCGCCTGAGCTAAAAATTAATTGGGCTGATGTCGCGTCAATATATTCTTTTTCTGCATTATATTCATCTTTATGCTCAGTCCCTTTTATGACGATATCAGGCCTTAGAGAGTATAGGGTCGTATTTACATCTTTGTCGATGATAACAACCTGATCAACAAATTTATTTGTGACTATCGCAATCAAACGTTCATCAGCACTTTCCAAGATTTGCGATTCCAATAAATCATCCGAATAGACGCCTACAATCAATTTATCACTTATCGACTTTGCGAATTTAAACAACCTAATATGACCAGCATGTAACACACTAAATTTACCTGAGATGAAAGAAGTTTTATTGTTTGGGTTATCCATAATTACTCATTTTTATAATTGGACGTAAGCTTTTCCCACTTTCAAGATCACTCAATGCTCTATCTATTTCAAACAATGAATATTCTTCTCCTAAAAGCCTCGCTAAATAGTCGTGATGGTCGAGCTTCTCAATTTTAGTTGCTATAATTTCTGGGCTACCACCACCCCCCCAAGAACCTATGATTTTTTTTCCTTGAATAAGCTGATGCGGATCTAGGCTAATCAATTCACCAGAGGGTGGATGAGAGGCAAAGATCAATGTTCCTGAATTATTGATTAAATTAAATCCACTTTCAATTCCCTGTATTTGTCCTGAAGCCTCATAACACAAATCAAAATAATCTGTGATTTTTAGCTTGTCTGCACTCTTAGTCAAAAACCCTTTAGCTCCCAAAAGTTTTGCAAGAGCTAATTTTTCTTCATTTGGTTCAATAATGCTTATATTATTTATACCTTTCATTAAAAGTGTAACTAATACACTCATACCAATCCCACCTAAACCAATTATCAAAATTTTATCCTCAGAACTTGGACAAGTTTCATTTAAAACCATCCCTGCTCCAGTAGGTAGAGCACACCCCAATAATACAGCCGTTTTATTACTTATACTTTTTGGTTTTAAGAAAACTCGATTTTCTGAGACTATCGCATGGGTCGCAAAAGTAACTGCCTTTCCTGAGTTAATTTTTTCGCCTGTTTTGCTACTCACATATGCAGCCGGTTTTGCATCTATGCCGCTTGTTTCAAGCCAACCGACGACAACGGTGTCTCCGACTTTTACAGTTTCTACTTCCGGACCAATTTCCAAAACAAGTCCAACGCCTTCATGCCCCAACAAATGTGGCAACCACCTATCCTCACCCCTTCCGCCACGGACTTCCATTAATTGACTGCGACATACTCCAGAAAACATATATTCCACAAGCACCTGTCCACGACCTAATTGAGGTGGAATTAAATGTTCAATAACTAGAGGCTTTCCTAAATTTCTAAGTACCGCAGCCTTCATTTTGTAACTTTTGTTCTTCATTTATTTAACTTTTGTGTTGGAAAAACTATACTTATTTCCTAATAAAATGGGCTAAGGCACTGAAGCGATCACCAATTGAAAAACCACCATCTACTAAGATGTTCTCTCCTGTAATATAACTTGAGTCGTCAGACGCTAAAAAGGTCACTGCATTTGCTATTTCAATGGGCTTAGCGCCTCTACTTAAAGGTACTGCACTTCTTGTCAGCGAGTCGAACTCATTTGTAAGATTTTTGTTTTCACTATGTACAAAGTCAATAATACCTGGTGAAATAGTATTGACCCGAATTAGATTGCCAGAATAGTAGTTAGAAAAATATCGGGTTGCTTGATTTAATGCAGCCTTAGCAACATGATAACTTAACCCTTGATCTGATATCAACATGCTATTAGTGGATGAGATATTAATTATTGATGCTGCCTCGTTTTTCATTCTCAATTTTTCAAATGCAGTCATTAATAAAATAGGTGTCTTTAACATTATCTGCATTTCAAAATCAAATTTCTCAAGACTTTCAGGTAAAGATCGTCGATCCAATTTAGGCCGAGCGTTATTTACTAAAACCTTTAATGAATGCGCTTCTCTTCCAATTGTTTTTATTAAATCATCAACTGAGCTATTGTTAGACAAATCTGTTTTAATAAATCTATAGTCAAAACCTTTTGATTTATATTCCACTTCTGCTGCTAGTCCATTTTCAGTATCAACATCTGCAACAAATAAGGTCATCCCATTGTCAAGTAATGTATCTGATAAAACTCTCCCAAGCCCACTTACCCCACCTGTGACTAAAGCTGAAAAACCTTTCAAAGATGGGTATTTAGCATTTATTGACATATCTTGTCCTATTTTTCGAAATAAACTTCAGGGTTAGACTGAACCCAAGGCATTAGGCTATGTGCAACTATTCTCTTGTCAATTTCCTCTTCAAGTTCCTGCGATAATTTAGTAAACGTTGCACTTATACACTCCTCTAAAGAGTTAACATCCCTTACTCCAATCAAAACATTTGAGACAGTCTTTTTATTCAACACCCACTGCAGTGATAATGAAGCCAAAGTCGTCTGAAAATCTAGAGCCAAATTGTTTAAAGATCTTAGCATCATCAAAAAATCATCATTTAAGTATCTTTTTACTCGCCAGCTAGATGCTGCTCTACTATCAGCAGGAATGCCGTTTAGATATTTATCACTAAGAAGCCCGCGGCCCAAAGCTCGATATGGCATAATTTTTACATCAGCTATTTCACATAGAGGAACTAATTGGTTTTCCACCATTCTCTCAATCATATTGTAATGCGCTTCAATACACGAAATTTTTTTGAAATTGTTATCTTTTATAGTGCTTAAGACTTTTTCAAGTTGTTCTGGATTATAGTTTGATACACCAATATTCTTTATTTTACCCTCTTCTACTAAATCACTTAACGCGCCAAATGTTTCTACTAACGGAACACTTTCACAAAAGGCATGCAGGTAAAACAAATCTATATAATCAGTTTGTAAATTTTTCAGACTATTTTCCAGAGACTTTTTTATATTATTGGGTGTTAAATCAATAACGCCAACCCCAAAAGATCCATCGGCACGATTTACCTTCTGTAAGCCCACTTTAGTTGATAAGTGAAATTTTTCTCTTTGGCCTTTGATACAATTTCCAACTATCAATTCCGAATTGCCGTTACCATAAAGAGGGCCGGTGTCGATAAATGCTACTCCATTATCTTTTGCAAAATCAATAATTCCTTTAGCTTCCGCTTGATTTAACATCACACCAAAATGAAGAGCGCCGATTGTAAGCTTACTGTGAGTACTCATCTTGCAACTATGCTCTAAACCTATACTCAGTATTTAATCTTGTTATTTCAGATTTATAAACATCTTCAGAATGTAAAACTGCTGGGTGATAAATTATCACCTCTCCCTCTTCCATTGTGGGACGAAATATTTCACCTTGATCAACCTCTCTTTTTAAGCGTAATTCTCCCTTAGTAAACTTAGAGTTATCTGGTAAATAGGCTTCATGGTCTATTAAATGGGAACCAGGAATTAAAGCCAAAGTTTCATTTTCTGAAAAACCAATAATTGGACACCATATTGAAATAACACCCGCAGCTTGCCCCCAGTTTTTGCAACTAAATGGGTAGCCATCATGCATTCCGGGCCTGATTAGTCTGAAGCCATACCAACCAAGGCCTGGATCATTCCATAAATCACCTTTTGAGGCCGAAACAGATTTTACAAATTCCAATAATTCTTCACTTAAAAGAGCATTTTTCAACTCTTTTTCTGGATTAATATAGCGAAACTTTGCTCTAAGACATTCTGAATGATTCACCCCACAATCTGAATACCAGTTATGATAGTCTTCCAGGGCATAAGATTGATCTACTTTTTTATCTGTATTTTGAGAAATTACATCGCGGAACCAGGACTTCGCATGATCTGAAATTATAGCCTGTTGCTTAACATTCAAAGCATTAATGACAGCAAAGCCATTTTGTTTATACGACTGTTCCGGGTCACTTCTTACATCTAAATTCATAGCTTTTTCATTTCCTTAACATTTTGTTTGTGATTTGCACTCTTAATTAATCTGAACTAGGCAAAGACGGTATAATCATAGCTTTATGAAACTGCTCTCGTGACAACAGCGGCTCCATATCTTCATTCGCCCTGCCGAATTTTACTTGCGGTATTACACGAGCATCAGGTGAAATTATTAAATTAACAAAAACAGGATCAGTCATTGTCACCACTTTATTCAGCGTATTATCGATTTCTTTAGTTTCGGAAAGCTCTAGATATCTAAAGCCAAACGATTTAGCGACCTTTTCAAAGCTTGGAAAGGAAATATCTTTTAACCCACTTGCTATATGCTTTGATTCTAACCATTGTTCCTGTGTTTGTTTTATCATGGAATAACCACCATTATTTATTAAAAATATTTTCAATGGCAAATTATGATGTCGAACCGTCGCCAATTCTTGCATTGTCATCATAAAAGCACCATCACCAACTATACAATAATGGTCAATTAGTGGATATTCTGCGTGAGACCCGATGGAGGCAGGTAAAGCCCATCCCATTGCCGTGTTATTGAAGTCATGAAATACGCTGTGCATCTCTTTAAAGTTAGCAGCCTGCATAGCCCAAGCAATTGAACACCCAGTATCAATAAATATCTTACTGGCAGATGATAGAGATCCAGAAAATTTCTCAAAAAAGTTGTAAGGATTTATTTCTTGTGTCTGAGCAATTTGTGAGTCTACACTTTTTTCCAGTTCCTTCCACGCCTTAACTTGCGCAAACCAATTTTCATAATCATCTCTTAGGTCTGAAATATTATTTGTTTCAAACCGAGAGAAAAACTCTGCCAAGTCGGCATGAACTAGTAAATCCATAGTGAGATCAAAATGACGAAATTTTCCCAGCTCATTCTCATCTATATCGACCATTACTTTTATTGCTTCTCGGGCAAAAGTATTTACGGGGGTTCCAGTAGCTTTTGTATCTAGTCTAGAGCCTAACGAAATTATTAAATCAGCATTTTGAACAGCAAAGTTAGCACTACGTGTTCCATGAGTTCCAAAAGTCCCTAAGTTAAGTGTTTTGTTATCACTCAAAATATTTGATGCGCCCCATGTACAAGCTACTGGGATGTTCAATCCAGTCGAAAACTGTCTAAATGACTCCTGTACACCTGCTAAATTTAAACCCCATCCAGCTATTATGACTGGTCTCTTGGATTTTTTGATAGCCATCTGAATTAATTTTAACTTTTCATTAGAAAAACCTTCAGTAATTTTCTCTATGGATGAAGGTGAATATTCGACTAACCCCTCAGGTTCAACCATAGTACGTTGAAAATTGTCTGGAATGTCAATCAAAACGGGACCTGGACGGCCCGATTTTGCGATATGGATTGCTTTTTGAAGTTCATATTTTATTTCAGCAGGATTTTTAATTTTGACACAGTATTTTGTTATAGGGCTAACCATTTCTGTTATTGGTGTTTCTTGAAATCCAACTTGACGCACACCAGTATTACCAACTGCTCTAAAAGTACTAACCTGCCCAGTAAGGTATAGAACTGGCACTGAGTCGTAATAACTACAGCAGATACCAGTAATCATATTTGTCGCCCCTGGGCCACTCGTCGCAACCGCTACCCCAAGTTTCCCACTTGAACGTGCATACCCATCAGCTGCCATTGCACCACTTTGCTCGTGATGCGGACAAATTAGTTTGATTGAACTATTCTCGCTTATAGAATGAAGCAAATGAATTGATGCTCCACCAGAAACGCCAAATGCACAGCTAACCCCGTTGTCTACTAAAAATTGAGTTACATATTCAGAGAGCTTTATCATTCAAGTAAGCCCCATAACATTTTGTCTTTTATGCTTATAAATAGCGACCCTTGTTTATAAGATACTGGAACGTCAGAGATTCTAGTTACACGTTCCCAAGCATTTTTTTGAGCAAACATATTTACTCCTATATTTGAAAAATGTTTGTAAACCTGTTCAGCATTTTCTGCGGTTCCAATCTCCACTATTGCGTCAACATTCTCCCAATCTTCCCTCGAAGTGTTTGTTAAAATTGCCGCTTCGTGACCCTCCACATCTACTTTCAGGAAGTCGACCCGTTTCATAATATCATTAAAACTCTCAGTATCGACTTCAAAACGTTCTAGGTCTCCATATGGATTGGGCTTTGCACCTGATAGATGGCTTCCCGTAGTATTTCCTAAAACGCGGGTAAATTCCAAGGTTCCATTTTCAGTTGATACTGCCTTTTGCTTTGGAGTAATTTTACCATTCTTTGAATTTAAAGAAATATTCATCTCAAGACGAGCAAAAGTTTTTGGATCCGGTTCAAAAGAAATGACCTCATACCCGCATTTCTCCATTAAAATTGAATGAAGACCAATATTAGCGCCCAAGTCGGCAGCCCTTTTGTACCGAGAACGGTGGCACCAATAATAACTAAAGATAATCAGCTCATCTAGACCAAATAAGTCAACGGAGGTTATTGCTCCCATCTCAAAGTATGGGAATTTAATTTGTCCAAATTCACCGAATTTGACTAATTCAAAACCACTTTTCCCAAATAAAATTTCTGCTACAAATTTAGCAGAAAGGTTAATTTGATTATACTTTGGCGTGTTGGGAATGTGACAAATTGGGTCCTCCCTCAGAACCTTTAAAATACTATCCAACAAATTTTCTAAATCTTTATAGTTTTCCATTTTTCTCTCATCAATTTAATTCCCGCTTCGCCTAAGCTTATACATATCTTTATTTAAAGCCAAAGACTTGTCTAATTCTTTCGTGCCCCATTCATCATTAACGAGACTGAAGTTACGTCCACCTATCACGGAGCGAGGCGAATTAATTAGCCAATCACAAAACTCAAAAATTTTTGACATTGGAACCCAATTATTAGACTCCATCATTTCAACGGTTCTTCCATAATTCTCACCAGCTCTATCAACAGCTTCTAATGTAGCTTCATGAATCTTGGTCTTTACCCAACCAGGTCCGACTATTGAAAAGCGAGTATCTATAATTTCGGCGTCAAGTAACTCACACATCTTTATACTAGCTATTTTTGAAATGATGTATGCAGAGTAACTTTTGGGTGCATTATTGACACCACCTCCAGCAAAAAATAAAACTAACGGCCCAAGTGATGTCTGTGTATTTCTGCTAGGTAACAAACCATGCAACAGTCCAAATTGTTGGATAAAATTTATGTTTACAGATTCTGACCATTGATTAAAACGAGTATCTTCAAACATACCGATAGGTTCTAACGAACCTGGTGCAACAACAAGTGAGTCCCAAAGGCCGAGCCCATTTAGATATTGAGTTGATTTGTTTATGCTAGCAGCACTAGTTAAGTCACAAAATACAATCTCTGCCCCCTTTTTAACAAGCTTTTCGATTTCCAGTGTGTGGGTTCTATAAGTACCAGAAACCTGATGCCCTTCATCTAGCCATTTATTGGCAAGAGCCAGTCCAATATCACTTGAAATAGAAATTATGTGGCGCCTGTGCGTTTTTTCTTGATGTTTAGTCATGTTTAGACGATTTCCAAACTTTAGCCGGATTTTGCTTTCAATTTTTCCTTTAAAATGGTCCAGTGAACCATTTTCCAGGAACATCATGATGTTCCTGCTTCCGGATAATAGGCTTTTGCAATTGCGTATGGCCAAACATATCCAACACTTTATTTATTATATCGTCAGCATTATTATAAAAATTCTTAGTTAGTGCATAACTCGTCGGTTCAGGTATGTCAGGCATTCCTATTTTCGAGATAGCTTCGATAGATTTATGATCCAAGTTCTCAATAATTCGAAAAATTATTTCACTTGAAACAGAGAAACTGGACGCCCCAGGATCTATGCATAATATCCTTTTGGTTTTTTTAACTGAAGCTAGGATCGTGTCAGTATCAAGTGGCTTTATAGTGCGGAGATCAATTACTTCACTGGAAATTCCAAAAGAGTTCAAAACATATTCTGCAGCGTCCAGAGCTTCAGCTACTAAATATGAACTTGTTACCAAAGTAATGTCTGAGCCCGACTTGACTACATTTGCCTTACCAATCTCGACTGAAAAGCTGTCATTCAAAACATCAGACTTTGAATTATGCAGCCACCTATGCTCAAGAAAAACCACAGGACTAGGGTCAAAAATTGAAGCTATTAGTAAACCTTTAGCGTCACTAGCATTGCTGGGACTGACCACTTTTAACCCTGGTATGTGAGCAAACCAAGCTTGCAAGTTTTGAGAGTGTGTGGGACCTTGCCCCCAACCGCGGCCTAGAATCAATCGAATGGTTATTGGGACAGGAGTATTTCCACCAAACATATAATTCCACTTAGCCGCAGAATTAACTAACTGATCCATAGCAAGAAGAAAAAAGTCTAGTCTTTGATGAGTCATTACAGACTTATAACCTAATAGCGCTGCTCCAACGCCAATCCCAGTAATAGCATTCTCCGAACAAGGTATATCAAACACACGATCGGGCCCAAAGATTTGTTCTAACTTTTCTGTAGTACCAAATACCGCCTTCGGATCTGTCACTCCTAAACCATAGCATAATACCTTTTTGTCGATTTCCATCGCTTGACGGATACTATCATTTATTGCTTGAACAAAAGTAATTTCAGATCTCTTGCTCATTATACCGCAAACTCACCAGTGTACGCTTCACTCATCGCTGGAAAAGATGATTTATCCGCAAAATCAAATGCTTCATTTATTTCAAATGTGATGCCTTCTTTTATCTTCATAACATCGTTTTGGGTTAACCCTAAATGAGACACCAAACAATTAATTGGATCTCTAACTTTCCATGCTTTAAGTTCACTCTCATTTCTGTAATTTAAGTCATCATCAAAATTAGGCCCGCAGTGCTCACGCAATCGATATGTATCACACTCAATAAAAATGGGTCGACTTGTTGTTCTTACTTTATTAATTAGAGGTTCTATTTCGTCAGCTAGGCTGATCGGATTATTTCCATCCAGTTTAACGGCATCCAAGCCCATTGACCGCGCTACCCTATAAATTTCTCTTTCTCTAGGCTGGCGGCATGCAAGCGAACTATAAACAGAATATAGATTATTTTCACAGACAAATAATACTGGTAATTCACGAACTACAGCAAAATTTAAAGATTCATAAAAAACACCCTCTTCGGTAGCACCATCGCCAAGGTAAATAACAGCAATCCGATCCGAAGCCATTAATTTCAACCCCATGGCCAATCCTACACCAATGGGAATGCTGTTACCTACAATTGCCGAAGTACCCATAAATCCTATTGACTTATCAATAAGGTGCATCGAACCACCCTTGCCATTGGAGCAGCCAGTAGCCTTTCCATATATCTCAGCCAACATTTCGGGAATCGAACCCCCTTTAGCTATATAATGTGCATGGCCTCTATGCGTACTGACAGCCAAGTCCTTTTCATTCAGGAAAGATGAAAGTACGCTAGGAACTGCCTCTTGCCCAATAGACAAATGTGTAGGGCATCTCATCTTTCCAAGATGATATGAATTGGCTATCGCTTCTTCAACCATTCTGACTTTAATCATCAAAATCAGTGTTGAAAGAAGATCCGAATTTACCCGCTTATTACTCATGGTATGAACCAATAACCAATTTCAGAAAAAAACTCTTTCCACTGATCAACTGACATTATCGTCTTTGCCGTCAAATTCCAAGCCATCATACGTTCTTTTTCTTCGTCATTTCGGTATGCATCAACAGTTATAAAAGACCCTCTTTTAGAAACCCTTTCAATTTCTAAAAGCGCTTGCGCACACTCATCCAATTCTAAATTATGAACTGTATTAATAGAAATTACTAAATCGAACTCATCGTTTTCAAAAGGAAGACTCTTTGCATCGGCTACTTCTAAGAACGGTTTCATCTCGGCTAAGCTATTTTCGATCGCATAATCTGAAATGTCTATCCCTGAAACGTTTATTCCAGGGATTAACCTAGAAAAATCCTTTAGCATAAAACCTTTTGCGCAACCTACATCCAGTATTTTGTCATTGAATGTTAAATTGAAATGCCTCTGAAAATCAGGCACTATCGGGGTCCAAAATTTCGGATTATAAGTAAAGCCACCATAACCATGGCGCCTGTCACCATCAAAAAAGTCTTTTCCAAATTTTTGAGCTACCTTCCTATCAGCTTCAGTTTTATCCGCCGCACGTTTTGATAGATCCCTAACAGCCCTAGGGTAATTCTTTAAAAGATCAATTTCACAACTCATTTTAAAATCCTAAATTTTTCATTTTTTTAACCGTATAGAAATCATCACTCTCTTTTAAATGGCCTGACTCAAAAGCGTCAATAACCTGCAAAATTGCATCTTGAACGCAATAATTAGGCACAAAACCTGTTTGTAACAGTTTGTCGGAGTTTTGCCGATAAGATCTTGGATCTTGAGACTCCATTACATCAATACTGCATGGCAGGCTTTCTTTAACTTTCTTTGCAATTTCCAATATGGAAATGTTTTCAAAGCCCGCATTATAATTGCCACCAGGGATATTCTCATTAATCAAAAAGTGTCTGTAAACATCCACCATATCTAGAATGTGAATATTTGGCCTTGTCTGATTACCTCCAAAAACAGTTATCTTTTTCTTAGTAAGAGCATGCCAAGTTAGCAAATTTACGCTCACATCTAGTCGCATTCGAGGTGAAACTCCACAAACAGTAGCGGGGCGGATATTGTGAATTTTTATGTTATCACTATAACTCAAAAGAACCCGCTCAGTAACCATTTTAGTTTTATTATAAGCCGATATAGGTACCAAAGGAAGATCTTCGGTAACTTGGTCCTCGTCCTTAACTCCATAAACGCTACCAGAACTAGCGAAGATAAACTGCTTGAGTTCACCTATCCTATCAAATTTATCAATCAATTGCTGGGTAGCTAAAACGTTTATTTCCCAAGACAAAGTTTGGTCCAAATCGACTGCCGGATCATTAGCTATGTTTGCCAGATGAATACATCGATCAATACTCTGAAGATCACGCTCTTCTAATTCCCTTACGTCCTTTGACACAATTGTCAAATTGCCATGTGATTCCAGATAATTCCCAAACCAAAAATTATCTACGACAACTATTTTATAACCACCCTGAAGTAATTTTGGGATAAGAACAGAGCCAACGTAACCCCCGCCGCCAGTTACCATTATAGTTTCCATCGCTATACCTTATGTTCATAATTTAAAGACATTGAATTTATCTCCGTCAAGTTTTCTACCACCCAAGTTTTTACATCCAGTAAACCCTCTTCCAACGATATGGTATCCTTCCAATCAAGCTCAGATCTGATTTTAGCACTATCTAACATATATGAATGATCCTTACCCAACCGATCTTTACCAAACTCACAGATATCTTTCAGACGCAACCCAAAAATTTTGGCAACTTCCTCAACTAAATTTGAAATAGATATTATTTTGTTTGTAGATATGTGGTAGCATTCGCCTAATATTCCCGAGGTCGCAACTTGATAGGTAGCGTCTACTACATCTTTTATATGAACAAAAGATCGCTCAGATAGCCCTCCTCCATGAAGGTTAAGCTTTTGACCGGTCAGTGCCGCTATTATAGCCCTTGGAATTATTCTATAGAGCTGCTGTCCAGCCCCATAGACATTTGCTGCCCGAGTAAAAACAACCGGAAAATTATGTCCATTAAAATATGTAAGTAAATGCAAATCGCACGAAGCACGTGAGGCAGCATAAGGAGTACTAGGTTTGTAAAAAATATTTTCCTTCACCCAGCCGTCACTGTTTCCATAGACCTCTGGCGTAGTAACATGTACATATCGTTTAAATTCATGGCTACCCCGAAGTACATCATGAAATGATATTTGAGCTAGAACATTTGTTTGATACCAATCAATTGGCCTTTCCCAACTTTCAGCCACCATGCCTTGAGCTGCAAAATTTACGACCAGCTCAGGCCTGAAATCATTTACTAAATCGTACAGCTCTTCAGTATCGGTTCTTAAGTCAATTTTTTTAAAGGGCACAGAAATCTTTTTACTAAAATTCCATTTTTCGGGTAAAAATAGGCTAGATACTCTATCTGATCTACTGATGGACAAAACATTTTGTCCTTTATTCACTAGCTCAGCAGCAAAATGAGATCCTGAAAAACTATTTCCACCGACAACTAAAATACGTTCAAACATATTGTTTTTCTCAAAATTCATTATCAATCAGTTCGGTTAAATGCGTGTACTTGTCACTAAGACTACTTAGCTGACATTTAGGACAAGTTTTCTTATATGTCTTACTTTGAGCTTCAAAAAAAGATTGGTGGGTTCCAATGTCAAGATTAAATCCCAAGTGGTGAAAGCATTTTATATCGCCTGTGTAGTTTGGGATTAAGTCAATACTAATATCATTGCATACTTTTTCAGCTCCTAAAGTATTAAAGAAATGAGATCCAAAGGAGTAGATCGCACAATTCGCTAAATTGCTTTTTGGAAAAAGCGGTTTCTCCGTAAAACTAGTTAAAATATTATTGTATTTGGTTACAATTCCACATTGAGAAGGATTCGGTGAGAAAAATGTTGTCAGAGTAAAATGAATGTCAGGTCTAAACTCTTGATGAAAATGAATCAATTCTTTGAGGTTAATATCTGTGTAATTATCCCCATGTACAACCAAGAAATCTGACCCATTAAAAAAATCTTTGTTCTCAATCATTGTACCAGCAGTACCAAGCAACTCTTTTTCATATACCAAAGTTATACTGTCTTTGTAAAATTGCTCATTAATAAAATTTGCTACTAAATCGGATTTATAATGCGTGTTTATGAGAATTTTATGGACACCAGCATCCAAAAGGTCACAGATCCAATAATGAATAAGTGGTACACCAAATATTGGCATCAGACATTTTGGTACAACTCTTGTTAATGGAAGAAGTCGCGTTCCAAAACCTGCAGCTAAAATCAGAGCATTCATTGTTAAAGCACTTTTTTTCCATTAGCAAAGTGATCGACAAGAGCGACCAACCATATGTGATGTGCCATCTCAATATAGTTGTAAACCTTGCTATCGCACCAGACGTTTACTGAACCAAGTAATGATACTGAATTATTAGCTTCGAATCCGGTTAGAGTAATCAGCTTAACACCTCGTGAAAGACAATAATTTGCAGCATTTATAATGTTGCTTGAAGTACCGCTAGAGCTAATCAGAATTACAGTATCTTCACAATCTAAGTAACTTTCTAAAGCCTTTGTGATCCAATTTTCATACCCATAATCATTAGCATAGCAAGTGATGAGATCAGCTTCGTTGAAGTTCATGCATCTAATTTTAGCAGCCTTTAGGAAATCAACGGATACATGGCTTGCCATAGCGGCGCTGCCACCATTGCCTGCAATTATTATTTTCCCTTTTTTTTTAATTGTGTCTGCCACATGGGAGGCTGCATTTGTTAAATCGTCATTGTTAAATTGAGCAGTTAACCTAGCGATTTTTGATGCATATTGTTTCATATACATATTAATCAAACCTTATCTCGTTCCACCTGATTGTACTAATAATTGGTAATGTAATTACCTTTTTAATTCTTTTAATCCTATTTTTTCTTAAAAACCGAACAAATTACACTTGGATAGTTCGGTAATAATTTCATCAATAATAAATCTAGTTTACTAAGTATATTGTCAATAAAATTTCCAATAATATTAATTCGAGAAGAGATTGACCCCACTGTCAGAATTGACCCAGCGTAACCTTTATTATCAGCAAAAGACAGATCCTGAATTGAAAACCTTCGCCAGCGCGTCTTTAATATGCCTACAGATTTCAAAAGTTTTTCTGCCATATGTTTTCCATTATCGATTGTGATAAACACTCCACCCTCATTTATATTGTTTTTAAGTAAACTTTTAATATAAAGTTCACATTCATCTAAGGTTGAATTGTGAGTTCTAAATAATCCACCAAGAACACTTTTCATGATTATTATATCAAATTTACCAACAATTTCAAATGCGTCTACCTGTGCTACTGTATATTTAGATTGTAAATTGTTTAGATCCTTTAAAGCTGATGTTGCCTCTGAAATTTGTTTTTTTTGCCAACAGCCCACTTTTATATCCGATTGGGTTACATCAAACATAAGCGAAACTATGGAACTTGAGGCGCCTATCTCTAGAATGCGCATTTTTTTTTGCGTCAGTAGTTGGTGGTAGCATTCCGTCCCCTTTAGAGCAGTACTCCAAAGGTTTGGACTCCATCTAAACGCAATTTTTTCTAAATTCATTTCAATTAACCCTCGATCATCATAGGCTTAAGGCCGCCGACCCACCAAATAATTCCAAAATATGCAAAACCCTTTCTAACATCGCTTTGACGCCAGCTTCCCTCGCACCTTGCGCAGCCGCAGCTACAAAGTTCGGGCTTGCGTCGCGCATCAAACCCAATCACAATAAGTTTGCATCAAAGTGCTACGCCGCTGCGCATTCAGTGCGACAGGCAATACCTTCGTCAATGTTTACGATGATTTCACCGCGAATGTCATGAGCTTTGAAACGGCTAAGTTCTGTCACTGCTTACTTCCTCGTGGAACTTTTGTCGCCTCAATTGCAATACCAGCCTCCACTTCAAGAGCTTTGATTTCAGCACGTAGTACTTTAAACTCTTCACGCTTGCGTTCAATAAAACTGTGCGTTAACGAAGATTTCTCGCTGATGCCCTTCGGTGTGAGCAAGTAAGCATACTGACCTTTGCGCGGGTTCTTATTGAAATTGCCCAGCTTCACAAAGCCTTTTTCGACCAGTGCTGTAAGTACGTAATAGGCTGATCCGTTGGAAATCCTAACTTTATCAGCAACCTGCCGGGTCGACATTTTGGGGTTTTGAGAAATCAATCGCATGACCTTCAAGCGGATCTCAGTTTGCTGTTCTTCACGGCGACTAGCCAAATTACACACTCATAACGGCTACCGCACGGAGCTTCGCGCAACCTGCGATCTCGGCAGAAAAAGAATAACGATGTAGATCAAGAATGATCATGACTGTTCAATAATGAGCGTATATTTATTTTTTCAAAAAATCAATCATAAAATCTCAAAAAGATGTAAAATGTTTAGCATAATCCGATAAATATAATTGCAATGAATAAGCTTTTTTATAAACTTAACTTAAAATTATAAATTATGTTTCAATGGTACATCACCACACTCTAATAGCCACATCGAACCCTCCCAAGGCAATACTTTATGTCGAAACGCTTTTTAAATACATCTTCTCAAGAAACCAATATATCAAACTCTGATGGAGTATCTAAAATTGTGCTATTGTGAAAACTATTTACAGTATGTTTGCAGACTTCAGAAAGACATTTGTGCGTTTTCACATGACCTGAAAGTTAACCATGATTCAGCCTCCAATTCAACGCAGATTTTTCTAGTTCCGTATTATGCATGTTACTTATCAAATTGTTAAAATATTTAGATACAATAAATTTCTTTTTTTTCATAATGGCAACAAAAATATTTAGGCATGGCTACTATATTGAGCATCACTGCACGTGAAAAACTATGAAGATTTTTTTGCAAAACTTAATATCACTATGAGACATATAACTAATGAGTTATTGTTTAATTAAAAACAAAATATTTATTTATTTTAGACATTTTTGCAAAGAAGATTCATTATATCTTAAAACTTTTTTGATCGTATAGAATATCTGTATCGGCACACCATCCATACAAAAGCTTTATATGCTGATACAAACAAAATGGCAAAATAGACACAAGCCATCATTGCTTTAAAACTATTCAAAGCCAATAAGACACCTACAACCATAGGAGCAAATATTAATGGTAAAATAAGTGCTGTGGCCAAAGGATTTGAAATATGACGTCGCTTGCGTCCCAAAAGTACAATTTCTATACCACGCATAACTAATTGATGAAAATGCAATCGATCTGGATTTGATATAGGTACACCAAGATATACACGCCTAATTATAGCAAGCAATGTGTCCGCTACCGGCCAGAAGAAAATTAGCAGCATTGCAAAAGGAGTTATACTTGACGATGCACATAAAATTGAAATTGCCATCCAAATCATTACGTGCCCAATAGCATAAGCTCCCGCATCGCCTAGGAATATTTTACCAAAAGGGTAATTGAAGACCAGAAAGCCTGCAATAGCACAACAAAGGAGTAATAAAGAATTTCGATGCCCATCAAGCCCAACTTGGTGTGACATTATCGCTAGAGAGAGACCTACACCGATAGCAGTACAACCAGCAAGCCCGTTTAGACCATCAATCAAATTAAACGAATGGCTGACACCAACTGCTACAAGAAGAGAAAATCCAACCCCTAACGGAGCCCACTGCATTGCAAAGTCCAATACTGGAATATCAGTGCGTGGGAGCCACAGCCCAGTTGAAATCATAAAAATAATGCCAGAAAATGTCGCAGCCAATAATCTTAATCGAGGACTTGCTAAATAACCTAGGTCTTCACATAGCCCAATCAAAAAAACCGGAAAAACGCTTAACAATAACAGCCAATAATATGGCCAGGTTTTTTGTACTTCTAGGAAAGGCAAAGCGGAAAGAATTACCGCAATTATAATGGAAATCCCACCAATTCGCGCCACAGGGATTACATGCGATGCTTGAACTGCATTAATATCATTACGCTTTTTAGATTTATATGTACCACGTGCAAACCAAAAAATAATTATCAAGTTTGTTAACATTGCTGTGATAAACACTAAAATGGCTTTTATTATAAAAATATCCAACATCAAAAATTTAGCCTCAATTTAATACTTATAATTGATCTCTATTAATCAATTAATATAAATTTATATTTAAATAAATAGTTAATTAATCTCATTTTGATTTAAGTATAGCTTTCGAGTACGGATCTATAATATAATGACATAAATCTTAATAAAACAAAATTTGCCAAATTCATAATAATAGTATAGCTGAATTTTTTGTTATATTTTTATTATAACATATCATCTTGTGATAATTAATTTTAATAAAGTAAGGTTTTTATGTCAGAAATTTCAAAATCATGGGCTATCGTGCAATTTAAGCCAAATGCACACAAACTTGCTACTCATAATTTAAATCAACAAAACTTTGAAACATTTTTACCTTCTGAAAAAGTCTCAAAATACAAAAATAATAAATATACCTCTATTTTACGCCCTCTATTTCCCGGATACATGTTTGTCGCAATTAAAAAGGATCAGACGCCTTGGTCTAAAATAAAAAGCACTTTTGGTGTCTCTAAAATTTTAACCTTTAATAATCAGCCCTATAATATTTCTCATGAATTACTTTCTAGAATTATGTCTCAATGCGATTCTGAGGGAATTTTGCTTCCACCAAAAAAATTTGTTGAAGGAGAAACTGTTCGTATTATGAGTGGCGCTTTTAATAACTTTTTAGCAACAGTTGATAATATTGATAAAAATAAACGTATTTGGGTTTTAATAGATCTCTTGGGGCAAGAAACACGTGCTTCGATTAAATCAGAAAAACTAATGCATATAATTTAATAGAGCTCACTAAGTACAATAATGCTATTTGCTAGCACTTAGTAAATTTTATCTCGAGCTGCTATATACTTAATCGCTTCAATGTATCCACTTACGCCTCCGCAATCAAATCGCTTTGCATTCAAAATTAAGAAGTCTACACTGCCAGCCTTTGCTTGAGTATTAATAGCATCTGAAAGTTGGATTTCACCTCCAGAGCCCACTGGTTGATTACGTAAAATTTCAAAAATGTCAGGACATAAAACATATCGGCCAATACTTACCAAGTTTGATGGGGCATCTTCAAAATTAGGCTTTTCAACTAAACCTACTACAGATCCAGTATTTTTATCAACTTTCAAAACACCATATTTTGAAATACTAGGCCCATCTACCTGCATGACACTTAACTGTGTTTTATTAGTCTTCGCATAAGCATGCACTAAATCAGCAGTAACACCTTTACCATCAAAAGTTAAAAAATCATCAGCAAGTAAAACAGCAAAAGGCTCATTGCCAATAGCACGTTCTGCACATAAAACTGCATGACCAAGGCCTAGTTGTTTTGGTTGACGAACAAATATGCACTCAATGCCAGAAGGTAATATATTGCGGACCATTTCCGCCTGATCAGTCTTACCTTTCAAATCCAATGCGGTTTCAAGCTCCAGATTACTATCAAAATGATCTTCAATCGCACGTTTGTTACGCCCAGTTATAAATATTAAAGTATCAATACCAGCTGAAATAGCTTCTTCAACTGCATATTGAATTAGAGGCTTATTAACAATTGGCAGTAATTCTTTTGGCATTGCCTTGGTTGCAGGAAGAAATCGAGTGCCAAATCCAGCAACAGGAAAAACTGCTTTTCTAATTTTTTGCATTAATTTTACCTTTTAAATTTTAACTGGAAGCTCAGTATTTTTATAAACCCTAATATCATAACCTCTTGGATTATTTATTTGCCATTGCCAAGTGTCTTCACACATCTCATCAATTGTAAGTTGGGGTTTCCAAGCTAACTTTTCAAATGCACGTGAAGGGTTGGCCCAAAAAGCTGGCAAATCACCATCGCGGCGAGAAGATAATCGATATTTTATAGAAACCCCTGATGAACGCTGAAAATTATCAATCAATTCTAATACTGTAATCCTATTTCCATTGCCAATATTTAACACTTCAAATGCCTTAAGGCTTGGCTGACAATGAAGTGCCTTAATATGAGCATCAGCTAAATCCACCACATGAATATAATCACGCTCTCCAGTCCCATCTCTTGTCTCATAATCACTTCCAAATATTTGTACATATTCTCGCTTACCAGATGCAACTTGCGCAACAAAAGGCATTAAATTATTAGGAATTCCGAGTGGATCCTCACCAATTTCACCTGATTTATGTGCACCTATGGGATTAAAATACCTAAGTGATGTTCCTTTTCGTTGTTTATCAATAGAAACCCAATCATGTATTAATTCTTCAATAATTAATTTGGTACGGCCATAGGGATTTACCGGATTTGTAGGATGTAATTCATCATATGGTAAATATTCTGGTATACCGTATACAGTGGCAGAAGATGAAAAAACAATATTATTACACTCAGCTTTAGACATAGCCATGAGCAACGAAATAGAGCCGCCAACATTTACTTCATAATATTTCAATGGATCTGCTACACTCTCACCAACAGCTTTCAGCCCTGCAAAATGTATAACTGCTTCTGGTTTAAAATTATTAAAAACTTTATCTAGTGCATTTGAGTCACGAATATCTGCATTCATAAATTGCAACTCGCAATTAGTGATATTACGAACTCTCTTAAGTGCAATCTCATGCCCGTTACTAAGATTATCTATCACAAAGACTTCATGACCAGCATTTAAAAGTTCAACACATGTATGACTACCAATATAACC
>Ga0206126_10001232_pt1 | contig 31475 bp, 22 predicted proteins | sample Helgoland_Spring_5_FD_148621 | JGI IMG/M metagenome (GOLD analysis project Ga0206126, IMG submission 148621) | Pelagic subsurface seawater microbial communities from Kabeltonne, Helgoland, North Sea - Helgoland_Spring_Bloom_20160412_1 | ecosystem: Environmental > Aquatic > Marine > Epipelagic ...
AATCAACCTTATACATATCCGCAAAGGCTTGATGAATATCTCCGCTACCAAAGTCATAATCAACAAGCATAGCAGCCAAAGTAGGATGATAGGCACCAATATCAAATTCGACAAAAATATCGTTATGCGGAATAAAACTTTTTCGGGATCCGTCTTTATGTGAAAGTGCTGCATAATTAACTCCCCTAAATTTGTTAGAAGGCCTTGTCGTAAGCGTTTTATAGTTGTAACTAGTGTATACAACATCGTTTTCAACTGGGTGGAAATGTTTTTCAAATTCATCTTTATCAATTTTTATACCATTACGCTCAATTGCATTAAATACTAATGTAGCTTTATCATTATAAAACGGGTTTACTACGGTATTAACACGGTGCTCTAAATCATCATATATTTGCTCGCAAACCTCATAGTGTTTAGTAATTGGCACGAGTTGATTTACCGTTAATAGATCCGGAAATCTCCTATATAATGTAGAATGAGCTGTTGTTTGTGGAAGTATATACGGAGGAGATCCTAATGTTATATCTACAAGCTGTTTTAAAATCGTGTAGTGTAAAAACTCTTTCTTATCCCTTACATATATTTTTTCTAACCCTTTCAAATATAAATATACCTCATCTTCAAATACATTTTCACATTCGGGGTGGGAAACAGGTAGTATGTATCCCTTATGACCTTTAATAGGTCTTATATAGAAGCCAATAATAGAGTTTTGTGATGGGTGTTGGTAAGGATTATTTGAGATAATCTCTACAAACGCTTCTTTAAAACCACTATTTTTTAAAACCTCAAATTGTTCTTTATTTTCTATTAACCAAAACATTTATTTAAATATACAACCTTTTTTTTATATTATCACTCTTGATAAAATTGAAGATAATTAAATCTTAAAAACTTTCCTAAACCATTAATTTGTAAATTTTTCTCTACAAATCCAATTTGTTTTGCATTTATTTGTCTAACATTTTCTTTTTCACCTGAGATAACCCATATTAAAGGCACTTGAAGGTATAAAGAAGAAGATAAAGAATCATTAAAATTAGAGACACTTACTTCAATATATAAATTTTGGTTTGATTTTTTAACAAAATATCTAGTAAATTCACCATTATTAATATCATCTTGGGTTAAAATAGGATAATATGAGACTGGGGTATATGGGGTTTCATTTCTGGAAGCACCGGTGATTATACTGTAACGGGAATTGTAAGGTAAAAAACGTGGGTCTTGATTTCCTAATTCATCCCCTTCATCAAAAGATGGGGTTGGTTTTCTTTTAATAGTGGGGTTAGGTAAAGGAATTAATTCTAAATTAGGGCCATCATTAGGTTCTTTCCCACTAAAACTTTTACCATCTGAGGTGTTAAAGTAAGGGCCAGTGTAAGGTTTTTTTGTAGCAAGTTCTGCAAGAGTACCATTGCTATAAAATCCAGTTTGTATTTGGTTTTTAGGATAGTACATATTATGTTCGTTTACCAAATTTATCACAAGGTTTATACTTTGGAGACCCACTAGGATCAAAACGTAAAATTTCACCACTTTTACCAAATCTAGCAGTAGCATCACTTACGTGAATCCATTGTGGGTTATCATCATCTCCCTTTTCCCATATTAATTGACCAAAGGTTAAATTATCAGCTATCCAAGTAAATACTTCATTTAATTCCTTACCACCTTTTACAGAAACAAAATCAACGGCTTCACCAAATTGGTGTTGAGAAGTTGTAGAACCCCCAATAGCAAGATTAACAGCTTTACTTCTGTAGCAACTAGTTATTAACATTTCACCAAACTCATTAGTAATAGGGATTAAAATATTATCATCTAATGATTTTAATGCTTTTATAACTGTAGGAGTTGGGGAATTTTCTATACCTGTTGTAGTAACTGTAAGGGTGTCTAAAGGATAACTACCATCCCAAGCAACATCGTCTATATCTACTGTTTCATCTTCAACCTCTAATTTATTTTTTCCTAAAGCTTCATCAAAGTTTTGTTCTGTAGGTAATTTAGGGACTGCTATGGTTTCTAACTTAGTATACCATTTATTATTTTGAATTTCATGTGATACACCTTTAATAATCCAAATTAATGTTTGGGGGTAATATTTAGGTAAAAATCTAGTATCAACTTCTAATTTATCATATATTCGTATCCCAGAAAGTCCTTCCATAGTAACGGAAATATTTATTGGAAGCATTCCTATTTGGTTAGTTCCTAAAGTTTGTTTATCTTCTTTTATTTGAGTTTTATTAAAAATTTCATTTTCTAATTTAATAATTTCTTGAAGCCAATCTTTTTGTAATTTTACAAATTCAGGATATCTATCTGTAGGGAAATCCTTAAATTGGTAGAAATCTTCCCTCTTATTTGTTTTATCGGATATGTCTTTACCCTTTGGGGTACCTTGAGCATAACCTAGCCAAAGATATTTTAATTGGTCCTTTAATTTAGTAATTCTTTCTTCGGTTGTAGGAACTGTTATGTTATTATTTTTTCTTAATGAATCTATTTTTTCTGGGAAGAATCTATCTTTTAATCCAGAATTCCAAGATGATAAACCAGTAGCATCTGAACCTACATTGTTACTTTGAGCCTGAGCTCCGATAGTAACTTGAGTAGCAAAATCATTAGTTAATTCTGTTTTAATATTAAAATCTGTTACAAAACTACCATCTCTTCCTACTACTGATCCTGAAGAGTTTAGGGTAGGATTAATACCATAAAGATTAATAGTAGAATTTTTAACATCTTGAGTACCATAGATAGGATTTTGATCATAAATCCTCATTATTTTATCATCTTCTAATCTAATAGAAAGTTTATTAACTCCACCTAAACAACTATTAGCGGTTTGACATAATTCATCTACAAAATCATACAAGCTAATAGTTCCGGTTTGTTCATTTCTTAGATTTTTAATAGCATCTAAAAGATATTGGTACTCAAAATAAATATTCATTATTTTCCCATGTAAAGGAAATTCTTCTTTATGATTATTTGGGTTTACTGTACTTTCCCAACGTTCTAACTTAACTTTTGGAAATGAAAAAACACTACCAGCATTTACTTTTCCATCCCAATCATTTGTACTATTAGCTATAGTTTTTAACTCATTTTTACTGTAAGGAAAATTAGCTCTAACCATTACTTTTGATGGATCAGCGGATACATTTATGCCTGGGTTGTACATTATATTTTTATCTGTATCCGTATCTATATCCAAGATAGGTTCATTATCTCCTTTTGAAGTATAAAGTAATAATCTATCTTTGATAAAATCTAAAATATCCCCTAAACGAATATAAAAATAAGGTTTTTCTTGAGCAAAAGTAGCAGTAGCACTAACAATTTTTCCTATAGATGTTTCAAGTCGAGTATAATTTAAACCTTCAATTGTATCCCCTGCTTCTTGGATTTCTACAGATGTAGTTTGAAGTCCATTCTTTTGGGTATAAACTTGATTCACGGTAATTTCTTCAGCTACTAAAATTGTTTTAAAATCAGATGAAACTTGCTTATATGAACTAGCAGCAGATCTTACATTTGTTCTTGAAAAAGAAGGGGATGCTGCTGTTGCTAAAAAAGAGGTTAATGCAGATGTTTCGTTAGGTTGGGGTTGATTGGGATTTGATGTTGTTGAAGATTTTCCTCCATATTGACCATCAATATTTAAACTTTCAATTATATCACCTTGACTGATTAAAGATAAGCTAATTTCATAATAACCAGCTTTATTAAATTCCCAGCTAAAGTTTTTTATTTTACCAAAAAACGCATCGTAATTACCATTAGATTTTTCTCTACGTTTCTCTATTAATTGTAAGAATTGGTTAGGATTATCACTAATAACTTTATCACCATTTTTACCCGAAAGAAATATGGGTAGAAGGCTTGTTACACCTTCAGCATTAGGATTTGAAACATATTTATCATCATTATTAAAGTAAATAGAATTACCCCATTCTATAAACATAGAATAACCAATTCTACAATATAAACTATCAATAAGGGAAAATTGTTTTTCGTTATTAGCTCTAATAGTTACTGAGGCTTCTCTTAAGGAACCCATATTACGGGACTTAATATTAAAAGAAGTTATACCAGGCATAGCACTTAAACCAAAACTAGTTCCACCAAATCCGTAAGCAGAATTATTTAATATAGAATCGGATGTTGCTAAACCCGAACGATAATAGGGGTTTGAATATGAGCCTGAAGAGTTGACTTCAAAATAAGCAGTACCACCAAATAATACTATATTATTGGCTAATTTATTACCTAAAAAATTATCTGAGCTTCCTAAACCTAATTGTTGGAGACGTTTAGTACCATCATCAGCTAACTTTAATACTAAAACCTCTTCATTTTCAGGGTTAGGACCTGCTCCCCCATCTTGAGTAGTATCATTAGGAGCAGAAACAAAATTAGTTCTTGAAGAAGGTAAGTAGTATGGAGTATTTTCAATATTAACAGAAGAAGCTAATGCCACATAAGCAGATTTAGCATTTTGCCAAACAATCTCTTGATTATCTTTTTGAATTTTACCTAAACGTTCTTGCCTTTGAGCAACTTGTTTATCTACGTAAGGTTTAAAAGGCCCTCCTAGTAAATTAGTACCTTCGAAATTACTATCTGCCATAACTTACTCATTTATATTTAAAGCATTTAATACAAAAGATAAATTACCAGGAATTCTAATTTGTACACCTGAAGGAGGGTACATAGAACCTACAAACTCAGGGTTTGCTGATGAGATTACCCACCAAAAGCTAGCATCATTATAGTACTGATTAGCTAGTAGATCATATCTATCCTCATCCGTAGTAATAACATATAAATCATTATCATTACGTGGAATTTCAACGTATCTATTACTAATGTAATAACGTTTTCCTTCAGTACTTTTTTTAATTAATGTGTTACTATATCTTCCCATTAAAATGGATTTGTTTGATTAAATATATCTAATGCACCTTGGGCTTGTCCTATAACATCTATAAACTCTTCATTATCTTCTTCAGGGATTTCTTCAAGTTCAACTTCACTAATAGCTAAATCTGGTAAAGGTTCCTGAGGGTTTGGTATTACTACAGCGTTGGGAACTCCTAAATCATATAAATTTTGATTTGCTTCTGTTCCATTAGCTAATTGTATAAATTTTTGTTTAATATTATTTTTACCAAATATACCATCTTTATTTGTAGTATCAAAAGGTGAACCTATAGTTTGTGGTAAGAATCTTTGAATTGGTTTAAATTCAACAGAAACATTAATAATGTGAGTTAATTCTTTTACTGCGGGGTCTCTGTATGTATTACCACCTACATCGGAGATAGATTGGTTTGATGAAGGAATGCCTATTTCCCACGGGGAATCAGTAGGCATTGTATAACTTAAAGATGTAATTACACCAGGTTGTTCAAAGAAATAACCACCAATAGTTAATTGATGAATATTACCTCTCATAAATCCATTTTCACTAAAATTTGGTGCTAGTGTTGATTGAAGGTAATTTAGTTTTTGGTACATTATAGATAACTCAGGTTTTGATTGAGCTACTACTTGGAAACCAAAACTTACACTTCTAGTAAATCCTTCGTAATTAAAGAATTCTTCACCTCTACCTAAATATTTAAAACTACCCCAACTAGCACCCATATTATCTGTAATAGCACCATCAAAGAATGCTGGGAAGTGAACAAAGGTTTTTCGTTTTGGATTATCTGGGTTAATTACTGCAAATCTAAATTTAACAAAATCATTTACAGCATCATTTTGTTGTGTAACATTATCAGCATTGTACATATACAATGCATTAATTTTATTTACTACATTTGTTTTACCTGTAGTTGGGTCTACAGCACCTGAAGAGTAGTTACTTCTATTAAGAGCAGGATTACCCGGATTACCTGCGTTTACTCTTTTTTCAAAGTTTTTCTGGTTATAATCTGGGGCATTAGTTAAAGTACCATTTCTTCTAGCTATATCATGTTGAGTAACACCAACAACTTTAGAAGTAATTTTTTTTCTAAAATCTACAGCTTTACCTGTTGTTCTAAATGAATTAAGGCTACTTAATTTATTTAATTCAGTATTAGTAAGAGTAGCTCCTCCTTTACCAAAGAAAAATGGGCGATCACCTGTAAATAATGGGTTATTAATACCTGTTCTAGTACCATCTTTAGCAAAACTAATAATAGTATTAATAGAAGCAACATCAGTACCTGCGTTAGGTCCTCCTAAATAAGAGAATAAAGGACCAAATGTTTGGTTTCTTACAAATTTTTTATCAAGGGTTAAAAGTCTTGAATTATTTCTTAATGCAGGGTTAGTTCTACTAATTAAATTTGTATATTGGGGTCTACTAAATGCTATATTATTTCCTGTTGGGTCTGTACCCTGTTTATTAGGGTGAGTACCAATAAGATTTCCTATAGGACCTGCTGCTAAGAATGTAGATAATGGAGTATATACACCATCATTTAATCTTGCCCTATTAGCTGTTCTTGTTATAGTGTTATATCCAGCAAATATATTTACTCCCGTCATTGATAGGAGATTTTGTTTTGCTAAAAATTGTATACCATTTGGAGATTTAATATCAGTAAACATTTTACCTAACCTTACAACATCTGTAGAAGCATCTACAAAAGCACTTGCTCCACCCCTTAAAATAAAATCACTACCATTTCCTATAGCAAAGCGATTAGGGGTTGGGGCTAAAAAATCAGCTCCAATAGGTGTTGATATATAAGGTTGATTACTCCACCCACCAGCAGGTCTATCTCCTGGATTGTTAGGGGAGCCAAATCTTAGAGATCTAAGGTCGGTTTTTAAGTCTACTAACGGCATTTAATTATCCTGGTAAGTTATCTGTATACTTAGGAGGAGTTAAACCATCTAAATCTAATGTAGAAGGTTGTGGTTTTTTCTGCATGTTTGGATTACCATTGATCGAATATTGATCATGCAATGGTGATAAATCACTTGCACCAGGCATATTAGCAGGAGTAGCTCCATTAAATGAAGTTAAATTTGAACCGTTGTTTGTTAATTTATTTAATAATCCCATAATATTATGTTTTGTTATAAATATTAAATTTTAAAGTTTACTATAGCTTAATGATTCAGCATATCCAACTTTTGATGAGTCCATGTAAACATTTGAGTCTTTTTGAGCTATTTGTTCTAGTACAGATAACATTTTACTATCACCACCCCCACCTTTACTAATATTAGGTGATACTGCTAAGTTATCACCTTTAGCTGTCATAGCCATTTTACCATATGAATCGGTAATAGTAAAAGGACCACGTGAAGAATCTGCTATACCATCTTGAACCATCTGAGTAGAAGAAGCAACTAAAGCTCCTAAAGCTCCTGTTGCTGCTAAAGCTAGAGGTAAACCAAAAGGACCCGCCATAAACGAACCTTCAAAAATTTTAGCATAAGCAGTTATTAAACCTTTTACAGCTACTGCTGCTTGTAAAGCTGCTATACCTCCTAAAACACCTAATAAAGCACCAGCTGCAGCTTTTGATTCTGATATAGCGGCAACCATTGAAGCGAAACCATCAATTATTGGGGATAAAATAGTAGCAATATCTCCTACGACACCTTTAATTTTTTCTAATGATGCTTCAAATTTTTCACTTGCACTTTGGGCCTGCATTTGTTGATATGATTGTTCACCATACTTTTCAATGAAATCGTCTTGAGATAAATTTAATAATTCTTGTTGCATTACCATTTGAGCTAACTCATCACGAGACATACCTAAAGCATCAGCCGCTGCTTGTTGTTGAATTCTATTACCTGTAGCGAATGCTTCTGTAATTTCAGAATTTTTAGCAATTTCTTCTGAAAGTCCTGCTAAATCATTATCTAATGCTAATTGTCTAGCTTTATCAAGGTTGATTTCTTTTCCAGTTAGCATCTGGAATTTTAATTCGTTTTCGATTGAGGTTTCAAATTCTAATAATGAACCCGCAATTTTATCTACTCCTTCTAAACTTAAACCTAAAGCTCTAGCTTCAGTAGCAGCTTCAGCTAATAATTGAGGAGACATTCCTAATGACACTACAATTGAAGCAGAAGCAGTAGCTATATCATTTAAAACTGCTTTAGCACTAATAGCACTATTTCTTTGTCTATTAACAGCATTAACAGTTTCTACTGTATTTTCTAAAACTCCTTCTGTATCTTCACCTTGGATTCTAGCTAGTAGTGATAATTGGGAAGCTTCTTTTACTCCTAATCCTAACTGTTTAGTTAGCATTGTCATAGTAATTAAAGTATCACCCCCAAAATCTGAAATTAAACCTGTAGTTGCTGCTAAATCTGTAAAGGATTTATTTAAATCTTTTGATGTAATTAAAACATCTTGAGATTCTAAAGCTGTTATTGCTAAACTATTCTGAAGTTGGTATGCTGATTCATAACTAATTCCTAGATTTTTTTGTAGATTAGCTATATTATCACTACCTGCTAATGCAGCTTTAGCTAAACCTATTATAGCACCTTCAGATAATATAGAAAGTTTTTCAGTATTTGTTAAATCCTCATTTAATAATTGAGCAGCTAATCCTGATTTATCAAGAGATATTAAATAATCCATAGCTGTTTGAGCTATATTTCCTAAAATACCCCTACGAAGAATATCTTGTTTTATTTGTTCTCCTGTTGTCTTTCTTTGTGCTTCAGCTTGATCAGCTATCTCTTCATAATTAAAAACATCTTCAGCACTAATCTCTATACCTTTAGAACGAAGAGTATTAATAGCTTCACTTGCTATTTTTCTGGCTCTATCTGCTTTTTCTTGTTCTCTAGCATATTCTTTTTGGGCAACGGCACCTTTTTTGCCTCCTTTAGCTATTTCTTCTTGTAAAGCAAGTTGTTTTTGGTTTGATTTAACAATAGCTTCTGTTGCCTTAGTTAAATCATTACTATAGGTTTTAACTACTTTTTTAGTAGCAGCATCAAATCCTTCAGTTTCTTGGGCTGCTAAATTTAAATTAGCAGTAATATCACGAAGTAACTCATTCGTTGCTTCAAATTCTTCCCTTAATTTTTTTGCTTCGTCAGATGTAGCCATAGTTTATCTATATGTTATAAATATTATTTATAACTGCTTTTTGTAGGAATTTTTACAGTTCCATCCGAATTTATCATGTTAGTAGAATTAGGATTAGAGGATTCTTTAGATTTTTTCATCATTTCTGATTGTTTATCATAATGATTTTTAATCTTAGAATAAGTAAATTTTCTTAACCATAAAGGCATATCATAAACTACAGGCCAAGAGTACCCCCCTTGCCCATAAAAACAAATTTCGTGGATTTGAGTTAAAAAATTTAACCTATATTGTTTAGCCGAGGTTGACGTCAGGCCAAAAAAAGTTAATCCCAATTGGGAGATTGACTGGCTTGTTTGAAGTAGAGGGAAAAAAAGTTAAATCCACGTCCGGTTGAATTTTTGAAATATGCTCTCTAAATGATCTAGCATCTCGAGCTAAAAAGGCTTGATCAATAAATTCTCGAATAGTTTTAGATTCTCTATCTCCATTAATAGAAGTAACCATATATTTTAAACGAGTTGTTAATTCGGGAGATTCTTCTTTTTTTAATTTTTTTAATCCTTCTAATTCTCTATTAATTTTACCTTCATCGCCTTGAGTTAAAAATTTAAATGTAATTTCATTATTTGAGGCTGGGAGTGTGAATGTAAATTCATTTTGTCCTTTAGTATATAAAGATTCATCTAAAGGTTTATTATCAATTTCCGATAAATCAACAACTTCTTCTACACCATTATAAGTAAATTTATATTCTGCTCCATATCCTAAAATACGAGCAGCAATCATTACAGCATTTTTATCACCAATAACTAAATCACTATAATCAAATTTAGTTACAATTAATGATTTTAATAATTTATCTAATACAGTCCCATTTTGAATATAATTTTGATTAGTAAGGATATCTTCTTCCTTAGCAGTCATATATTTAATTTCAATAGTACCGTTTGATAATGGGTGACCTTCAGGATATAATAAACCTTTTGAAGGTAAGTCGATTGTTTCTGTTGGTAAGTTAAAACTCATATTTTTATTTATAACGTTTATCGTGTATACATATTTAATATAAAAAAGAGCTTGACGTTAGCCAAGCTCTCTTTAAAAGTAATTGTTTTTTTTTTAGAAGTTCAAGATACAGTAATCTGGTTGAACTGTCATTGTTAGGTTAATTGCTGTATTCTCAGTATCCCAACCATATTCACCAAAACCAGCTTCAGTAATTAAAGCACCTTTGATAATCCATTCTGATACTACATCACCTACAGGACCTAATACGTTAAATGTCAAATCTTTCTTGTAGAAATCTGAATAACCATCTCTACCAGTTACTGATTCGTGGTGTAGTCTTACCCATTCCATTACTGCTTGTGCACCTGAAGGTGTGATTGGATCAAATAGTGTAAACTGGATAGGACCCCATGTTGATTTACCTTTAACGAAACGTTGAACGTTAATATGGTTTAAAGCCACTGTGCCTTGACTTAATGTTACAGCACCTACACCTTTAATTGTGTAAGCTGGGAACCCATCAATATACATGATGAATCTATTCGCTTGTTTTGGCTCAAACGCTGTAAAAAATATTTCGTTAGGATCTAATACTGCCATTGTTGTTTAATTTATTCTATTATAAATATTCGTTATTTAAACCTTTACGCTGGGAAAGTAGCTCCCGTTGGTAATACGTTAAAGTCTAAGTAAATGAATTCTGCTGTTTTAGTAGGTTGTAAGTAAATAGCACCTACTAATTGGTTTCTATCAATTACATCCGGAGTATTATTGCTATCATCCATTACTACTTTGAAAGCATATAAACCTTGTCTTTGTTGAACTGTTTCTAGATATGGGTTTACTGCTGCTAAGAAATTATTTCTTGTAGCTGCTGTGTTTTGTTCAAATACTAATGTTTGAGCAACTTGTCCAATGTAAGATTTAAGAGCAATTAATAATCTTCTAACATTTACTCTATCAAGCGCGGAAGCTTGTTTTTGTAATGTTTTCTGACCGTATACTACTGTTCCTGTTCCTGGGAATGATGCAATTGGGTTGATATTTGCTTCATATAAAGTATCTCTATTACCTTGAGATAATTTTCTTTCAGGGCGAATTACGTTAGTTAATCCTCCTCTGTTGATACCCGCTGGAGCAAACCATGGCTCGCTTACACTGTCGTTAAATGCGTAAACTCCCCCCATCATTGTTGATGCTGGTACGAAAACATTTTTACCTGAATCTGGTTCGAATGTTTGTAACCAAGGCCAGTACATAGCTGCATATGAAGTATTTCTAGCATCACCTTGAGCTGTTGCATTAGCAATAGTTGAACCATATACTACAGGATCTAAAACATAAAGATTATCTCCTCTAGTTTGTGTATTGTTTATTGCTGCTGTAGTTTGTGATGGGTGAACTTTATCAAATAATCCAGGTGTTAATAAAGCATTAAATTGGTAATCATCTTGGTTTGATAATAAATTAATCATATCAGTATAATCACTACCAATTAAACCTTGAGTTACACCTGTAACACCTCCTGAACTAGTACCTGCTTTTTCATAGTAATTACCACCACCAGGGTATATTGAGATGTTTTTACCTTCACCACCACTAAATGAACCATTAGAAGAACCTGAACCTAATGCTGGGATGGAACCTGTAAAGTTAGATTTTGGATCACCACCATTATTTAAATAATTTGGGGTTGCACTACCTACAGATTTTACTCTTACATATCTAGAAGCATTAGGATATGAACCTGAAATTTCTAAATAGTTTTCTGTTGAATTATAGTTATATCTAGTATCACCTATTACTCTAGAAATAAAGTTATCTGAGTTAGGATCTAATGATAAATTATTCCATGTTTCTAAAACAATAGGGTTATCATTTCTATCATCACCTCTTCTAATTACTAATGAGAAAGTACCAGCAGATTCGTTACGAGCAACTACTTGCCATCTTACGTTATCTACTGAGCCAGAGTCTAATGAACCTGAAGTAACTGAACTAGTATTGTTAAAAATAACACCTTTATCAATAGCTTCTAAAGTAAATGAAGTACCATTACTAGAACTATCAGCAACTTCTGCTTCAGCATAATCCCATGCTGTAAGTGAGCCTGATACTACTCTAGTAACTAATAAAGTGTTACCACCATTGTTAAAGTAATTATAAGCAGCAATTGAAGTAAAATAAGTATATACTTCACTACCACTATCAAATGTAGTTCCAAATCTGTTTTGATAATCACTATAAGATGTAACTACTGTAGGTACTTCTACAGGTCCTTTTACTGCGGGACCTACAAGAGCAGCTCCTACTTGAACTGGCTGCTGTGTGATAAATGACTGGTCATTCTCTCTTGCTAATACACCGGGTGATATTAATGTTTCTGCCATTGTGTTAGAATTATTATTTTGTTATAAATATTCAAGAGAGAATCAAAAATTAATCTATTTTTGTAAATTCTCCTGTTTCTATGTTGATATTCCCATCCCCATATTTTTGTTGAAGATTTTCTCCTAGTTTACGACCTTTTTCACCTACTTCATCAATTGAAGATTTTAGTTTATCTTTTTCTAATTCAAGAGCTAAAATTTGATATTCTATTTGACCTAATTGTGTTACAACACTTTGTTCTAATTGTTGAATATCTTTAATGATTTGGTGTTCTTCTTTAGTTAATAACACTTTTTCCATGTTTATAAATATTATATTATTTTTTGTTATTTAATAATTTTTTTACTTCAGTAAATACTTTATTGGGGTGGATTGATTTTTGACATATATGTTGTTTATCAGTTCCTTTCCAAATAGGGCACCAATTCCAATCACCAGCATCAAATTTAAAATTAGGATTTACCCAACAAGAGTTACATACAGATTCATTACGTACTCTGGTTACTTTTGTTTGAAATTCATGTTCTTCTGAGGTAAAATTATTAATCATAACTGTACGTTTACCTAAAGCCCAATTAAACCAAGCTAACCCAGAACTAAGGCCTATAAAAGTTTCAGCATGTAATAAATAATTAGCTACTACATCGAAGGGTTGATTCCAAGAATTAATAGTATTTGGAATATCTAATTTATCTTTACTTAAAACAACAACTTTATAACCTGACTGGTTTAAAAGTTTAGTTAAAATTGTCCAGTACTTATAAGGCCATTCTTTACATCCTGCTGTGGATTGAGGGGAAATTACTACATATTTATCTTTAATTGGTTTAGCCTTTTTAAAAAAATTAATTCCATAGTTAACTTCTTTAAAATCTAATCCTAATATATCTGTAGCAGTTTGTTGTAATGGGAACAAATTTACTTGGTTTGGGTGTAAATTTTTATCATTCCAAAAACCATTTTCTCCTCTAAACCATCCAATTTTATATTTAGCTCTAATACCTTGAACAGATTCACCTGGGGTGGTAAATTCAATGTTTTTATATGCTTCTAACCCCTCAAACCAATCATTATGGAAGGTAGATACTACTACTTTACAGTTATGTTTTTTAGCGAATTCTACAACATAAGGGGTCCATGCTAAAGTATCACCTATAGAACTAGATTCAAGAGATATTAATACTTTTTCACCTGTTAGATCTAAAGTATCTACAATTTCACCATTAACTTTAATAATCCATTTAGTATAATATTCTCTTCCACAAGAAGTCCACATATTTTTACCAATAGTATTACTAAAAATAGTTTTATTAGTATTAGCATCAATAAATTCTATTAAATATTGTTTATCTTCATCACCTAAAATTTCAACTTTAGGACCTTCTAAATACGAAATATGAATTTCATTAGGTTTAGGTGCTGGGAGAGTGTAGTTTTCTATAAATTCTTGGATAGTATTTTTACCAATTTCTGCTACACGATCCCAATTAAAATCTCTATGGATAATTTTAGCTTCTTCTACAGCACGTTTTTTATGATCTGTATAATTTTCAAAAGCATCACGCATTACACGAGCTAAATCTTCAAAATCAGGTTCATAATAATTTCCAGGCACATGGTTACTTTCTAACATTTTAGCATACCTAGAGTATGTATTATTACTAGTAGGTCTTTCACCTAATATTTTTACGGGAAGTCCTTTTCCTTTAGCAAATTCCATTTGAGCAGAACATGATGAGTATATAGAAGGGGTACCACAGGCCATTGCTTCAATTAAAGGTAAATTCCATCCTTCTGCTCTAGCACATGATAAAAACACATGACCATTTTTTAAATATGTAATATAATCTTCTCGTGATGGGAAATGTTTAATTTTTAGTCGGGGATCTTCTAAATTAAATCCTTTAAGTCTATCTTCAGTTGTTTCAAAACCATCAATGTCTTTACCCCACATATTATCAATAGATAATATAAGATCAATTGGTTCTTCAGGTTTAAACTCTTTAAGGAAAGCTTCAATGATTTCTTTAGTAGATTTTCTATAGTCCCAACGACCAAATAAAATAAATTTAAATCTACCATCTACGTAATCTAATGTGGTTTGGGGGTCTTCTGGGAAGAAAGTATCAACATCAACTCCTTCAGGTACAACTTTTACTTTATTAGGATCGGCACCTTGTTCAATAGTACATTGGGCTTGCCAATTTGAAGGAACCCATAATTGGTCAAATTCACACCATTTATTAAAAAATCCTTCAGGTTGTCTTGTAGATTCCCACACATTAAACCCTATTTTAGGACCCTGGTAATTATGGTAAAAGTAATGGTGATTTGTTTCTGCTAATATTAAATTAATATTATGGTTAAAATTTTCACCATAATTACTATATATTTCTTTATCTATTAACTGGTGGTTGTTATCAAAAACTGTTTGGGTTGAAAGGATTTTTTTATCTTGGTCTGTAAGATATTCTTCACCATTATGAGGTTCATCACTTATACCATCCCAACTATTACCAACAGTAAAGTTTCTAAATTTTAATGGGAAGTAGTTTGAAATACCTCTAAAGAAATCACGAGTGTGGTTGTTGTATCCAGTTGTACCTACATAAGGACCATGCCCATATATTTTTGGTTGTTTCATATATAACTTTATAATTTTAGTTGTAACTAAATGTATGAAGGGGGGACTAGCCCCCCTACTTACTTTTTATTTTTTATAAACTGCTTTTTCTAAAGCTTCTACTCTTTCAAGTAGTTCTTTATTTGATTGAATTAATACTGCTACTAATTTATCGTATTTAACAGCTTTATATCCATTTTTTCTAGTAGTTACTAGTTCTGGGAACTGGGATTCAATTTCTTGGGCTATTACACCAATTTCAGTACCGGTTTTACCACTAACTTCATTCCAATCGAATGTATAACCTCCTAATTGAGATAATTTTGCTGAAGCAGATATAATAGGTTTAATATTTTCTTTTAATCTCTTATCTGAAGAATAATAAGCAATAATATCACCACCTACTCTTAATTCTTGAGCTGTAGTACCTGTTACATAATCTAATTCGTTAGCACCATCTCTATATATGGTATTCCCGGATCCATCCGCCATAATAACGCGGTATGCTGTATTGGCAGCAGCTGATGTAATACTAAAGCTGTTACCTGATGAACCTGAAGTTCCTGAAGAACCTGATGAACCATTGTTACCATTGTTACCATTGTTTCCTGAGTTTCCTGAGCTACCTGAAGTACCTGATGAACCACTTGAACCATCGTTACCATCGTTACCATTGTTTCCGCTGTTACCCGAGCTACCTGAAGTACCTGATGAACCACTTGAACCATCGTTACCATCGTTACCATCGTTTCCTGAGTTTCCTGAAGTACCTGAAGAGCCTGATGAGCCTGAGTTTCCTGAAGTACCTGATGAACCACTTGAACCATCGTTACCATCGTTTCCTGAGTTTCCTGAAGTACCTGATGAACCACTTGAACCATCGTTACCATCGTTTCCTGAGTTTCCTGAAGTACCTGATGAACCACTTGAACCATCGTTACCATCGTTACCATCGTTTCCTGAGTTTCCTGAAGTACCTGATGAACCACTTGAACCATCGTTACCATCGTTACCATCGTTTCCTGAGTTTCCTGAAGTACCTGATGAACCTGATGAGCCTGAGTTTCCTGAAGTACCTGATGAACCTGATGAGCCTGAGTTTCCTGAAGTACCTGAGCTACCTGAGCTACCTGAGTTTCCTGATGAGCCTGAAGTACCTGAGCTACCTGAGGTACCTGATGAACCTGATGAGCCTGAAGTACCAGAATTACCTGAAACACCTGATGAACCTGATGTACCAGATGAACCTGATGAACCTGAATTACCTGAACTACCAGAAGTACCTGAGCTGCCTGATGTACCTGAAGAACCTGAAGAACCTGATGAACCATTGTTACCATTGTTTCCTGAGTTTCCTGAGCTACCTGAAGTGCCAGATGAGCCTGAAGAACCTGATGAACCATTGTTACCGTTGTTTCCTGAGTTTCCTGAACTACCTGAAGTGCCAGATGAGCCTGAAGAACCTGATGAACCATTGTTACCGTTGTTTCCTGAGTTTCCTGAGCTGCCTGATGTACCTGAAGAACCTGATGAACCATTGTTACCATTGTTTCCTGAGTTTCCTGAACTACCTGAGGTACCAGATGAGCCTGAGGTACCAGATGAGCCTGAAGAACCTGATGAACCATTGTTACCGTTGTTTCCTGAGTTTCCTGAGCTACCTGAAGTGCCAGATGAGCCTGAAGTACCGCTTGAACCTGAGCTACCTGAGTTACCTGAATTACCAGATGAGCCTGATGTACCTGAAGAGCCTGAGGTACCAGATGAGCCTGAAGAACCTGATGAACCATTGTTACCATTGTTTCCTGAGTTTCCTGAGCTACCTGAAGTACCACTTGAACCTGAACTACCTGAGTTACCTGAATTACCAGATGACCCTGATGTACCAGATGAGCCTGATGTTCCTGAACTACCTGATGAACCTGAGTTACCTGAGTTACCTGATGAACCTGAAGTACCTGAGCTACCTGATGTACCAGATGAACCTGATGAACCTGAAGAGCCTGAGTTACCTGAGTTACCTGATGAGCCTGAAGTACCTGAGCTACCTGAGGTACCAGATGAACCTGATGAGCCTGAAGAACCCGAGTTACCTGATGAGCCTGAAGTGCCAGATGAACCTGAAGTGCCAGATGAACCTGATGAGCCTGAAGATCCTGAGTTACCAGATGAGCCTGAAGTACCTGAACTACCTGAAGTACCGGATGAGCCTGATGAACCTGAAGAACCCGAGTTACCTGATGAGCCTGAGGTACCAGATGAGCCTGAAGTACCTGAGCTACCTGAGCTACCTGAGCTACCTGAGTTACCTGAACTACCAGAAGTACCTGAACTACCTGAAGTGCCTGATGAGCCTGAAGATCCTGAGGTACCAGATGAGCCTGAAGAGCCTGAAGAGCCTGAGTTACCTGATGAGCCTGATGTACCAGATGAGCCTGATGTACCAGATGAGCCTGATGTACCAGATGAGCCTGAAGAGCCTGAAGAGCCTGAGTTACCTGATGAGCCTGAAGTACCAGATGAGCCTGAAGTACCTGAGCTACCTGAGCTACCTGAGCTACCTGAGCTACCTGAGTTACCAGATGAGCCTGAAGTACCAGATGAGCCTGATGAGCCTGAGTTACCTGATGAACCTGAAGTACCTGATGATCCAGATGTTCCTGAGCTACCAGAAGTACCTGAGCTACCGCTTGAGCCTGAGTTACCTGATGAACCTGAAGTGCCAGATGAACCTGAAGTACCGGATGAGCCTGATGAACCTGAGTTACCTGAATTACCTGATGAACCTGAAGTACCGGATGAGCCTGATGAACCTGAGTTACCTGAAGTACCAGATGAGCCTGAAGTACCAGATGAGCCTGAAGTACCCGAGCTACCACTTGAACCACTATTTCCTGAAGAACCTGAAGTACCTGAGCTACCAGAAGTACCTGAGCTGCCTGAAGTGCCTGATGAACCTGATGAGCCTGAAGTACCAGATGAACCAGATGAGCCTGAAGTACCAGCTACACCAGAAGTACCTGATGAACCTGATGTACCTGATGAGCCTGATGTACCTGATGAGCCTGATGAGCCTGATGTACCCGGAGCACCACTAGTACCAGAAGTACCATCAGCTCCATTTACACCTGATAAACCTGATGTACCTGATGTACCTGATGAGCCTGATGAGCCTGATGAGCCTGATGAGCCTGATGTACCTGCTACACCAGATGTACCTGAGCTACCTGAAGTGCCAGATGAACCTGATGAGCCTGAAGACCCTGAGTTACCTGATGAGCCTGAAGTACCAGATGAGCCTGATGAGCCTGAATTTCCTGATGTTCCTGATGAGCCTGATGAGCCTGATGAACCTGAATTACCTGAACTACCCGAAGTACCTGAAGAGCCTGATGAGCCCGAATTTCCTGAAGTACCTGATGAACCTGATGAACCTGACGTACCTGAAGAACCGGACGTGCCCGACGAACCAGATGAACCAGATGTACCTGAACTACCTGAAGAACCTGAGTTACCTGATGTACCAGATGAGCCTGAACTACCTGAAGAACCTGAGTTACCTGATGTACCTGAACTACCAGAAGAACCTGATGAACCAGATGTACCTGATGAACCACTTGTTCCTGAAGAACCTGATGTACCCGAGCTACCACTTGAACCACTATTTCCTGAACTACCTGATGTACCAGATGAGCCTGAAGTTCCTGATGAGCCTGAGCTACCTGAGTTACCTGAAGATCCACTTGTACCAGATGAGCCTGAAGTACCTGAGCTACCTGAAGTACCTGAGCTACCAGATGAGCCTGAAGTACCTGAAGTACCTGAAGCACCATCTACACCCGAAGTACCTGAACTACCTGATGAGCCTGAAGTACCTGATGAGCCTGAAGTACCTGATGAGCCTGAAGTACCTGAACTACCTGAGCTACCTGAGTTACCAGATGAGCCTGAACTACCTGATGTACCTGAAGAACCTGATGTTTGAGCTGCTTCTCTATAAGCAACTTGTCCATCAGGTTTTAATACTAATACTGTTTCTTCGGTTGAGGCTTCAGGGACTTCGCCTGGTACTATGTTTACCGATCCGCTAAATTGGGAAGAACCTGATACAATCAGGCCTTTTTTAATTTTAAATTCGTTCATCGTTTATTTTTCTGTTTTCATTTCCAACAGGTAATTCCGTTATGTCTGGTATACATATTATAATAATATAGAAAAAACAAAGTGCCCCTCAATGAGGGGCACCTTTCTTTATAGTAAAGCTATTTATTAAGCTTTAAGTCTAGTATTATGGAATACTACTCTAATTGTACTACCTGTACTATTACTTACTGTTAAGGCAAAATTACCTCCACCTGAAGTCACATTAAATACAATTCCATCTGTATTACCAATATCTGTAGTACTACTTTCAGCTAAAACAGCACCTGTTGAATTAGCAGTTATCCTTACAGTACCCGTACGTTGATGGGATCTATCTGTACTATAAGCTACATAGTCTAAAATTAAACCAGTATATGTAGTTCCACTAATAGAAGGTTGAATATTACCATCAGCACCATTAGCGACTTCAATTCTATCTGAGGTGGTTTCTAAATACTCACCTACAGTAAGAACATCTGTAGTAGCATCAAACGTTAAGTTTGGTTGTGCTGTACCACTAGTACCATTAGAATTATCTACAGTGATAAGTCTATTAGTATCTGGTGTAGATAAATTAATTAACCCTGATGTACCACTTGAACCTGATGATCCTGAAGTACCAGATGAACCTGAACTACCTGATGATCCTGAAGTACCAGATGAACCTGAACTACCTGATGATCCAGATGTACCAGATGAACCTGATGTACCTGAACTACCTGATGTACCTGAAGAACCTGAGCTACCTGATGTACCTGAAGAACCTGAGCTACCTGATGTACCTGAACTTCCTGATGTACCTGAGCTTCCTGATGAGCCTGAACTACCAGATGTGCCTGATGAACCAGATGAACCAGCGCTTCCTGAGGTACCTGAGCTTCCTGATGAGCCTGAAGTACCTGAGCTACCTGAAGTACCTGATGAGCCTGAAGAACCTGAAGTACCGCTTGAACCTGAACTACCTGATGTACCAGATGAGCCTGAAGTACCAGATGAGCCTGATGAACCTGAAGTACCTGATGAACCTGAAGATCCTGAAGTACCTGAACTACCAGATGTGCCTGAAGAACCTGAAGATCCTGAGCTGCCTGATGTGCCTGAACTACCTGATGAGCCTGAACTACCAGATGTGCCTGATGAACCAGATGAACCAGCACTTCCTGAAGTACCTGAGCTACCTGAACTACCAGATGTACCAGATGATCCTGATGTACCTGAACTACCAGATGAACCAGATGTGCCTGAGCTACCTGAAGAACCTGATGATCCTGAAGTACCTGATGATCCTGAAGTACCTGATGAACCTGAAGTACCTGATGAACCTGAACTACCTGCGCTTCCTGAAGTACCTGAACTACCTGAAGAACCTGAAGTACCTGAAGAACCTGAAGTACCAGATGAACCTGAAGAACCTGATGATCCTGAAGTACCTGATGAACCTGAACTACCTGCGCTTCCTGAAGTACCTGATGAACCTGAAGAACCTGATGATCCTGAAGTACCTGATGAACCTGAGCTACCTGCGCTTCCTGAAGTACCTGATGAACCTGAAGAACCTGAAGTACCTGAGCTACCAGATGTGCCTGAGCTACCAGATGTACCAGATGAGCCTGATGAGCCTGATGAACCTGATGTACCTGAAGATCCTGAACTACCTGCGCTTCCTGAAGTACCTGAACTACCTGAAGAACCTGAAGTACCTGATGAACCTGAAGTACCTGATGAACCTGATGTACCAGAAGAACCAGATGAGCCTGAACTACCTGATGTACCTGAGCTACCCGATGAACCAGCACTTCCTGAAGTACCTGAACTACCTGAAGAACCTGAGCTACCTGATGTACCTGAAGAACCTGAGCTACCTGATGTACCAGATGAACCTGATGTACCAGATGAACCTGATGTGCCTGATGAACCAGATGAGCCTGATGTTCCTGATGAACCAGATGAACCCGATGAACCTGATGTACCTGAAGATCCTGAACTACCAGAAGTACCCGAACTACCTGAAGAACCTGAAGTACCACTTGAGCCTGAGCTGCCTGATGTGCCTGAACTACCTGATGAACCTGAAGTTTGTGCTGATTCTCTGTAGGCTACTTGACCTGTTGATGTGAGCACTAAAACAGTTTCCTCTGTAGGGGCTTCAGGAACATTACCTGGAACAATAAATACTGAACCTGATAACTGTGAAGAGCCGGATACTATGAGACCCTTCCTGATTTTAAATTCGTTAGCCATAGAGAATTTGTGTTGTTTTTTAAATTATTTTAACGTTAATAAATATATATAAAACTAGTTATCTTTCAATTAAATTTGTAAAGGATTTTACAGTAACATTATACCCACTTCCACTACCATTATCTACTGTAAGTACAGCATTAGTACCTGTAGAAGCCGTGAATGTAATTGCATCTGTTGCGTTATTTAAATCTGTACTTGTAACCTCATCTATAATAATAGATGAAGAATCAAATATAGCTCTTATAGTACCAAATCTAGCTCTACCATCATTACCTAGTAAAGTGTAATCTACTACCATTCCTAAATAATTTGCTGTTGGGACTGAAACTAGGTTACCAGTATTACCATCCGTAACTGTAATTTCTGAAGTTCTTCTTTCAAATTCAGTATTTTGGGTTAATATAGTACCATCAAATGTTAAAGCACTTTCACCATTAATAGTATCTGTACCTGTAGCTGTTAATATATTATTATCAGTATTATTAGTAATAGTAGCTGAACCTGAACTACCACTTGTACCTGAACTACCTGAGCTACCATCTATACCTGAAGTACCTGATGAGCCTGAGCTACCATCTATACCTGAAGTACCTGAACTCCCACTAGAACCACTGGTTCCAGATGAACCAGAAGTACCTGATGAACCTGAACTACCATCTGCTCCTGAGGTACCTGAAGAACCACTTGAACCATCTATACCTGAAGTACCGCTTGAGCCTGAAGATCCATCTAAACCTGAAGTTCCTGATGAACCTGAACTACCACTTGTGCCTGAAGAACCACTTGAACCATCAGTACCTGAAGTACCTGATGAACCAGATGAACCGTCTAAACCTGAAGTTCCTGATGAACCTGAACTACCACTTGTGCCTGAAGAACCACTTGAACCATCAGCACCTGAAGTACCTGATGAGCCTGAAGAACCTGAAGTACCCGAACTACCTGATGAGCCTGATGTACCTGATGAACCACTTGAACCTGATGTACCTGAAGAGCCTGATGAACCAGACGTACCTGAGCCACCACCGCCTCCACCATCAATACGCACTATTACGCCAGTTGAACCACTAGCATCTACTTGGACACCCGAACCACTGAAGTTAATAATAGCATTGTTTTTAGATACAAGAGATCCAGTTTGGAGAATATCTGTTTTTACTAAATCATCAAAAAAGTTTACAGTTTCAATTTGGAAACCCGCTACTTCTTGACCAACATTTAAGTTATTTAAGTTAGTAACTGCTCTACTAAAAATAGGAGCTAAACCATCATTTGCAGTTAATTCTACAAGAGGAGTTGCTTGTACAGACTCATATAATTCATCTCCACTATCAGCTTGAGATCCTGATTCACCCCATGTTACATAAAGGGATGCTTCATTACCACCAGCATTTCTACCAGTAATTTCTGATATAGTATATTTATGGAATCTACCATTAATAATTGTTTGTTCAGAATTAGCAGCTTGACCTAAAATAGCATAAGTAGGAGTATCAGTATAAATAGATTCATCACTACCAGTAATATTTCTAAAATCCGGATCTGTATTATTTGGGCTTTGTAAAGAAGCGGAGGCTATGTAATAATCTCCTGCAGCAGGAGAAATTCTAGCTAAGCCTTGTGATTCTGATGTTGCAGGAAGAGAGGCTACTGTAATAGTTTGAGCACCTACATCTACTCCTGTAATTTCTACTCCTGAGGAAAAAGCTGATGATTCTACTAGTTGTTGTCCTACACGGATGTTAGCTAAACCTAAGTATCCACTAACATCAGTTACATTAGTTAATGTGGTAGAATCAGTTGTAGCATCAAATCTAACTCTAATATATGAATTACTTCCATTACCAATAGGGTTAGAAAAATTTTCAATTTTTCCGTAAAATAATTGTTGTGACATCTATATTGTAATTGTATTATTAAATAATACTGTTCTTCACTCTTCCAAACAGGGTTTATTATAAATATGAAAAAAAGCCCCTCAAATGAGGGGCTCTTAAACATTTAATTAAACTGTTTTTTAAAATTGTAAGTTATAAATAATATTATCAAATATATCTAAACCACCTGTAACTGAATACACATTATGGTTACCTGTTGTGCTAAATTGAACAGTTGTATTACCAATATTAGCTGCATTACTCGCAGATAAATCATGTGCTCTTACTTGAGGAGGTACTCTTGTTGCTAGTGAGTTATTACCACCGGCACCATTTGATAAGGCATTTGAAGGTACAGTAACAACTACAGATGAATCTGACATTGTATCAATAAAGTGAGTAAGTGACATTAACTGACAATTACCTGCAGATGGAGATTCTAATGTTAAAGCTGTATCAGTAAGTGAAGAAACATCAAACGCTGGGATATAAGCACCTTCTGTACCCGAGGTGCCACCTGAATCTGCTACTGTAACAGTAAAGGTATTTGTATTACTTACAGTTACTTCTAAATAACTATAATCTACACTCATATTTCTAATTACAACAAAGTCGCCTGATGTTAATCCGTGAGATGCTTTGGTTACTGTTAAAGTTGTACTTGAACGAGACCAACTTAATCCACCTTCTACATTACCTGAAGACATTACTGTAACTGTATTATCACCACCTGTTACTTGGTATCTAATTACTGGGTTGTAAGAGGCACCACCACCACCACCAGAAGCAGCATCTACCCATTCTGTGTTATAATTTGTACCATCAATCTTAGCTAATACTTGAGAAGTTGTACCACCTACAGGAACACCTTGTCCTGAAGTACCTGAGCTACCTGATGAACCAGCTGCACCTGAAGTACCTGAGCTACCTGATGAACCAGCTGCACCTGAAGTACCTGAGCTACCTGAGCTGCCATCTATCCCTGAAGTACCTGAGCTACCTGAACTACCGTCTGTACCTACACCTGAAGTACCTGAGCTACCTGATGAACCTGCACTTCCTGAGGTACCAGATGAGCCTGATGAACCATCATTACCATCGTTACCATCTATACCAGAAGTACCTGAGCTACCTGAGCTACCATTTATACCCGATGTACCCGAAGAACCACTTGAGCCATCAGCACCTGAAGTACCTGATGAACCTGAACTACCGTCTGTACCTACACCTGATGTACCAGATGAGCCTGATGAACCTGCACTTCCTGAGGTGCCAGATGAACCTGATGAACCATCATTACCGTCTATACCAGAAGTACCTGAGCTACCTGATGAACCATCTATACCCGATGTACCAGAAGAACCGCTTGAACCATCAGCACCTGAAGTACCTGATGAGCCTGAACTACCGTCTGTACCTACACCTGAAGTACCTGAGCTACCTGATGAACCTGCACTTCCTGAGGTACCTGAAGAACCAGATGAACCGTCGTTACCGTCGTTACCATCTGTACCAGAAGTGCCAGATGAGCCGGATGAACCATCTATACCCGATGTACCAGAAGAACCGCTTGAACCATCAGCACCTGAAGTACCTGAGCTACCTGAACTACCGTCTGTACCTACACCTGAGGTACCAGATGAGCCTGATGAACCATCATTACCGTCTATACCTGAGGTACCAGATGAGCCTGATGAACCATCATTACCGTCTATACCTGAGGTACCAGATGAGCCTGATGAACCATCATTACCGTCTATACCTGAAGTACCTGAAGAACCACTTGAACCATCAGCACCTGAAGTACCTGATGAACCACTTGAACCATCTACTCCTGAAGTACCTGAACTACCTGAGCTGCCTGATGTACCTGATGAACCTGATGAACCGTCGTTACCATCTATACCTGAGGTACCTGATGAGCCTGATGAACCAGCTATACCTGAAGTACCAGATGAGCCTGATGAGCCATCTACTCCTGAGGTACCTGAACTACCTGAACTACCGTCTGTACCTACACCTGAAGTACCTGATGAACCCGATGAACCTGATGAACCACTGCCACCTCCACCACCGGAGCCAACAGCTATAATGTTACCATTTGATTCTTTTAAAAATAGACCTTCGTCTCCTAATGAACCAGAAGAAAAAATTGCAACATTCCCATTTGCTGGGTTTGTTACATTGCTTCCGGAAGTATTTAATAAATTTATTTGAGCCACTTCGAATAGGTTTTGTTATAAATATTTCGTTTTTTCGTAAAAATTAATAAGTTATGTTAATTTTCATCTCCTCCAACTTCAATAAAACCACTATTAATTATAGTGCCTTGATTTTCTAAAAAATCCCCTACATATAATTGAGAATCGGCACGAATTACTTGACCATCCGGGAGTTCTACTTCTGATCCAATTTCCATAATTAAAGTACCAGCTACTGTTAATCTATATGTAGAAATACTGGTATTAGCTGAAACTCTATAAGTTTGACCTGGGAGGATAATTCTTGGTATTACTGCACCAGAAGCACTATCATTACCTCCAGTCTGGAAAGCTGATACTGCTACATTATCTAAAAATCTAACATTTGCCATTATTCTTCGTCGTTTAATCTTTTACGTGTCGTAACATTTTCAGTTAAACGGTTTCTACCATCTTCTGTAATTTGGGGGTTTGGTTGAAATACTTGAGGATTTGAAGTAGTTTCCATAGAAAATATAACTTTTGATTTTGAGTTATATTTTTTAATTGAACTAAGATCCTTTTGTATAGCATCCGGTATTATATATCCATACATATTAATATCAAATGTACTCCTAACAGAACGATCTTCACCTTTAGCAATTTCATTTACTGTATTAAAACTATCAATACGAGCCATAAATTTAAACCTATCAGGATTACCCCAATATGCATCTGAGGCGTATTCTACAGATTCAATTATTTTATTTAATTGTTCAATATAATAAGTTTGCACAATAACACTATATGATAACGTAACATAATCAGGGACTACATTAGCTATAAATTGTTTTGTTTGATCTCTATTATTTAATAAATTAAAATTAGAATAGAAATTTTTACTATTCCAAGATTTTTGCCAAGATGTGTATAGATGAGGTTGGTTAGCATCTAGTTTATTAGTAATACTTCTATTTTTAGTTAAACTATTACGTTTAAACATAATAATGGGAGACATTATTCTACCATTTTTATCTCTATAATATCCATCTTTTTGTACTGATTTCCATCTTTCAGGTGAACCATATATAATAGGAACTTCTCTACGTTCACCATTTTGATAAACAAAAGGACGAATTACATTTTCAAAATAATAAAATATAGCTTCATCTATATCTTGTAACCCAACTGTAAAATCTTTATAAGTGTCTCCTTTACGAGACATTTTTTCAGAACGATTAAATGGAATGCCTGATTGGTTAAGGTTAGGGTCAGTAGAATATTTACCTGAACCATTAGGGTTACCAGCTTGTACATAGCTAGGATCTTGTAATCCTTCACTAAGTTCTCTTTGTGACTTTGGTATGGGTTTTCTTCCTTTTGCCATTAGAATCTTTCTAATTGAATTTGTACTTTATCTGCTGGTACATAATGTGTTTCACATATTACTGAAACATTATAACCAAATCTATTTAAATCTGTTTCTAATGGATTATTACCATTATCATCTTTAAAATCATATGCTGGGTTTTTACCCACAAAATATTGTGATATATTAACTACATCAATCTGGAAGTAAGATTGTTGATACATTATAATATCACCTACTTCTGTTACTAAATTAGCTCCATTAGGATTATCATTATTGTAACAATCTTCTACCCCATTAGTAGATGGTAATAGATCATCTTTTAAGAAACGGAATGTTGGGTTCCAACTAAAATCAGGACCAAACTCATTTTCTGGGAAGTCCTGGTTAGGGGTTTCAATTAGACAATATAATAATACAGGAGGATGATAAAATTTATCTTTTGATGCTTCTCCGTAAATATTTACTTGAGTTTCATCTAAATCATATTTGTATAGAACACATTGTTGGGAGATAATGTTATGCATTAACTCCCTATTAATATGTCTAAACATACTTATATCTCTTGCTTCTCCAAATAACGCCATTAGCCTATAAAAATTGTCATTGGTACTTGTTCCAATTCACTATTACGTGCTATTGATTCAGCTTGTCTTCTTTCTAACAGTTTTTGTCTAGAAGTATCATCAAAATAAGCTCTTAATCTTTCTACTAAAGAATTTTTATCAGCTGTAGCAGATGCTAATAAATCTGCTTGATTTAATGTTACTTCAGCCCCTGGGATAGGTACCTGAGTGTATTTTCCTCTAACGTAACCTAATATTTCTTTAGATAGTGCTAATGTATATTCAAATATCCAACTTCTACCTACTGAGTTGACACTATCATAATCAACATTTCTATATGGGACTTGGGATATATTTGATATTGTATTAGGGTTTACATCTACTGTAGCACAATACTCCTCAGATTTAAGCATATATTCAAACCAAAGCTGTCCACCTTCATCAACACTAGTTGGGATAGGGAATATCCTTAATTTATTATTAATTAATTGGAATGTAAATTGAGAAAATAAAACATCTCTAAACATTTCAATACCTTGCATCATTTGTAAATCATAACTTAATGGTAACATTAAGAATGAATTAGCACCATATCCAGCCATACCAGCATTAGCAAATGCTCCTAAACCTGAACCAGCATATCCTAAACCGCCATACATTTGTATAGATGCAGGCATTGGTTCATAAAAAATTCTCATTACTTCAATATCACTACCAGTAAGTCCTTGTGAGGTTGCCCACTCGTCTAAATCATAGTCTTGAACACTTGAAGTTAAATATATAGAGCCTTTTTTCCAGTCTACATTACCTCCAACTCCAGCCCAAGTTCCATATTGTTCTGATAAGTCTACAATTCTTTGTAAATTAGGAGTTATAGTAGCATCCTGAAAGTTAACATTACTTTCTTCGTAAGTATAAGGAGTACCTTCTAAAGATAAATAATCTTCACGTTGTTTGTAAGCAAATAATTCATTAGAATAAACAGTTACTGCTTCTTCAAAAGCAGCATAAAAATTTATATCTTGTAATTCAACGTTTTCTATAGGATAACCTAAACGTAAACCACAAAATTTAGATACTTTATCAGCGTCTCTTTGAAAATCAGGATTGTAATCATAAAATCCAAATGGAGTATCTCCGGGTGCAAATGATGATGATCCTGGCCAAATGGGGATGTTTGCCATATCTTTTTGTTATAAATATTAAAAAAAGAGCCCCTAATTAGGAGCCTTTTAAAATTTAATATGTTAATTCCGTATTAAGTTGATGCTACAACGTATTCAATTTGGATGCTACCTGAATAATCTGTGTCGGTACCATCACCGGCCATTGCTTTAATTTCATTCATATAAACTAATGAACCTGAGACTACAGATGGGACATCAAAAGCATCACCAGTTAAAACTAAAGATTTTCCGGGTTCTACTTTAAATGTAACTGATTCGGCATTTGATTTAACACAAAAAATACTTGCAAATTTATCACTAGTAGGAAAATTTGTAATTCTAATATACTTAACATCACTATTAACAAATGCTCCTGGGGTGAGTTCTTGTTTAGTTGGAACAAACCCAATAATACCAATACCATTTTCAGTAAGTGAACCACTCCATTGATAATCAATTACTTCAGTTCTAGTAACATAATTATTAATTCCACATACAGTAAATTTATTAAATGATTCCTGAACATTATAGTTAGGGAGAATAATAGATTCCTGTATAGTTACATCTAAGCAACCAGTAGGGGGTGTTTTAGGAGCACAATTTGCCATGTGTATTTTTAATTATAAATATTAGAAAAAATATTATTATTTACGTCTACCACTAGAGCCTGATGTTCCTAAAGTCATTCCTTTTTCTTCAGCCTCATTATACAAACCAATTAGATCTTCTACAATTGAATCTCTATGATTAGTTGTTAATGTAATAGCACATAAATTTTTAACTTTACGAGCTGCTGAGTATAAGAATCTAAACCCAGATTCAGATTTTTTCTTTAAATCAGTCTGGTGTGAATCACCACATATCATCATTTTGGAACGTAAACCTAAACGCGTTACAATCATTTCCATTTGTTCGTGTGTAACATTTTGAGCCTCGTCTACAATTACACATGAATCTAAGAATGTTCTACCACGCATAAACGATACAGGTACAATCTCTATCTTACCTTCCTCAATGAGTTTTTCGATTTTAACTTTATCATAAAGCGCAAACATATTTTGATAAATAGGTTGCACCCATGGGTCCATTTTTTCGCGGAGATCACCCGGTAAAAACCCGATTTCCTCCTTACTCACAGTAGGTCGTGTTATAATAATTTTTTCGATTTCTCTCATGAATAATTTCTCGAGAGCGATTTGACAAGCTAATAACGTTTTACCTGAACCTGCTGAACCTCCTAGTAATGTAACTGTGTTTTCTAGGACTTTTGCTTTGGCTTCTTTCTGTTCCTCGTTTAACGTAATTTTAAACTTGATTGGGTTTTTAGGCTTTCGTTTTTGTTTGAAAACCTCATCATTATGATGATTGGCTGCCATAAAAGGATAACATTTAATTGTTTATTATACATATAAAAAAGAGCCCCGCTAATGCGGGGCTCAATTTTTCCTATTCTAGGTTATATATTATAGGCTTTGTAAACCATTAACATATACTTTACCGTAGAATTCTGGACGGATCATCTTCTTAGCGTAACGAGTTAAGAGACCTTTACGTGGTGTGAAGGTATCTGGATCGTAGATAAGAGGAGTCATGATTAACGGAATGTATGGAGCAAATACAGCACCGCTTTCCAAGAACTGAGAACCTCTGTAACCCATTAAGATTACGTTTTCGTTCATGTAAGGGTTTTTGTATACGTCATATCTGTTATTCAATGAACCAGCTTTCTGTACACCAAACGCGTAGTTTTTAGATACATCACCATCTGAAGTTGAAGCAAATCCTGGGATTGATTCTAGGATAGTTGCAACAGCAGGAGAAATTACCATAAAGTTAGCACCACCTCTAAGAGTTAATTGGTGAATCTTGTTAGATAATTTCTGTAGTTTAGTACCTAAAGTTTGGAACCAACCACCTTGAGTGTTGTAGAAACCTGAAGCGTCTACTGTAAATTCAGTAGTTGCATCATTGATAACTCTGTTGTTTTGAGCTGACCAGTACTCAGTACCTGCAGCAGCATCAGTAATCAACATATCTAAGATTTCGAGGTCGATCTCTAATGAGATGTACTCGCTCATGATGTTAGTTACTTCAGCTTCAGCATCTAGAGCTTGGTAAGCGTTCAAATCTTGAGCGAACTCAGGAGTCCAAACAGCTTTCAATTTCTTAGTTTTAGCTACGATAGCCTCACTTCTCATCTGAATGTTGATCTCTGGGATGTCGATATCAGTTTGAGATAATGAGTTAGGGAATGCGAAGTCGTTTCCAGCTTCGAAATCACCTACCTCGTAAGGAGACATAGTTGTTGCTTTCTGGTAGAATGCTTTGAAATTGGTATTTTGAGCAATTGGGTTAGCACCTGCAGAAGCAGAAACAAAGAATTCGATGTTAGCACCGTTTACTTTAGTAAGACCCATTAATAAATCATCAGCATCAACTGTTGAACCTGAAGTAAGTACGAAACCACGTACTGCTTGAGCATCGTATCCTGGGATAGCAGTTAAAGCAACTGATAATTTGTGGATTTCATCAGCTTCTAAAGAAGCAGTTAATCTCGAATCAAAGTTAATATCAACGTTAGAGGCAGAAGCTCTAGCAGCTAAAGTAACTAATGAAGAAGAGAATTGGTTAGTAGAGTAAGTGTATCTACCAGCACCGTACAAACCATCAGTACCTAATTGATTTAAGTTACCTGCAGCCGTTTCGAATGGGAAATCACCTGAGTTAGAAGTACCGTAAAGTGATTCACCTTGAGCGAAAGGAGTTTTCGCATCACCATATTGGAAGTCTAAGTAAAATACTAGACCTGAAGGTAAGTTCATTGGT
>Ga0206126_10001234_pt1 | contig 31402 bp, 32 predicted proteins | sample Helgoland_Spring_5_FD_148621 | JGI IMG/M metagenome (GOLD analysis project Ga0206126, IMG submission 148621) | Pelagic subsurface seawater microbial communities from Kabeltonne, Helgoland, North Sea - Helgoland_Spring_Bloom_20160412_1 | ecosystem: Environmental > Aquatic > Marine > Epipelagic ...
CCCCAGAAGATGGTAATTTGTTTTCAGATAAAGTTACTTTTATGTTTTATTCAAAATCAGCCAATAAAACTCCTGGGAAAGGTAAGGGGGAAATTATTTCGGATGAAAGAATGATAGAATTTAATGAATTGGCAAAGATGGGGTCATGGAGAAAAGTATTGTCTAATTTCTATATGAAAGAAAAAAGAGATGGCGAAGTTGTACCATTATTTGAATTGGATGGATTAAAATGGGCATCAGTTGAACATTATTATCATGGCAATAAATTTAAGAAAAATCATCCGGATTACTATAGACTTTTCGCCATTGATTCGGGATCACAAATAATGGATGATCCCAAAAAGGCATTGGGAGCAGGTGGTAAGACAGGTAAAGTGTCTGGTAAAAAATTTCGACCTAAAAATGTGGTAATAGATGAAGATTTCTTTGATGATAATAATAATGAGAGAATTATGGAGAAGGGTCAAAGTGCAAAGTATCAACAGGATACTCATGCAAAACAGGTTCTTATGGCAACAAAGGATGCCAAGCTAGTACATTATGTATCATCGCGTAAAAGTAAAGCAGAACGTCCTGATAATGTTGTATTTTATGATACTATGAGAATAAGACATAGAATTAAAAAAAAACTTTAAAAGAACTTTTTCAGAAAGAAGTTGAAGAAACAGTCACTGTTGACATTGTTTCTCACTCTTTTACACATTTAAAACACATTTAAATAATATGTGTATATATATATATTATGGCGTTTACAAAAAATAGTGAAAAACTTATTAGTTATTTTTTAAATGATATAAGTTTATACTCAAAAAAGAGAACTATTAAAAATCAAAAACAATGTGATAATATATTTAAAATGATACATCAAGATATTTATATTAATGATAAATATGTCACACATTTATATAAAAAGGATAAAATTCAGTTTGAGTTCAAGGAAATAGTTAATTTTAATCAATTAGGATATCAAGAATTGTTTGACAGTAATTTTGTTGATAAAAGATGTTATGACTATGTAAAAAATAATATTGTAGGTGTTTTTACATTATCAACGAATATTTCTAATTTAAAGGTGAAAATAAATTATGCGATCTATAATAACAAAGAATTTAATAGATTAAAAAAATTAGAAAAACTTCTTTTACATGCTTTAAAAATAGTAAGATTCTGTAATTTATATAGAAAAAATGAAACGGTAAAATCTATCAATATTTTATTACATTTGACCCCCATTTTGAAGAAATTACCTACAAAAAATACGGATATTTTAGGTCCAAATAATTGCAATAGTGCTGTTACGTTTGCGTGTGCGAGTGAAGGAGAATTACTTATTTATAGAGAAGAAGAGTGGAAAAAAACGCTTATTCATGAATTATTTCATTCACTGTGTTTGGATTTTTCACTGATAAATTATAGTAAATTAAAAGATAATATCGAGGATATTTTTAAAATTAAAAGTGAATTCTTGATAAGTGAGGCATATTGTGAATTTTGGGCAAGTATACTAAATTGTTGTTTTTGCTCATATTCCTTTTTAAAAAATAAGAATAATTTGGATGATTTTATTTTATATGCTGAGTTTGGTATTTACATAGAAAAGATTTTTTCTATATATCAATGTACTAAATTACTTGATTTTATGAATTTAAAATATGAGCATTTGTGGAAACAGGATAAAATAAGTGAAAGTTATCGTAATATATTATATAAGGAAACGACGAATGTGTTTTCGTATTATATATTAAAAATGATACTATTACAGTTTAGTGACGAGTTTTTAATTTGGTGTAATTTAAATAATACAAATACGTTGAATTTCGATCATAATGAGATTTTATTCAATAAGTTTTTTAAATTCATAAACAAGTATTATAAAGAGAAACACCTATTGAAAAATATAAGTCAAATGGAGGATAAATTACATGATCATTCAAAGGATAATATACTATGTCAAACGATGAAAATGACTATATGTGACTATTTTATAAAGGGATAAATATAATTTGGAGATATTAAATTGAAATTATTATACATACATAATAGTTATGTATAATAAAATAACATAATGGGTGTTAAACTCTTATCAAAACTATTGAAACAAGAATGCGATGAAGCAACTGAAAAGTTGCATTTATCACAACTATATGGGAAGAAACTGTGTATAGATGCAAGTATTTATTTATATCGGTTTAAATCGAATGATTCTTTATTGGAGAGTCTATATTTAATGTGTTCGTTATTTAGAACGTATAATATTGATGTTATTTTTGTATTTGATGGAAAACCCGGTGATGAAAAAAAAGAAGAAATAATTATTAGACGTGAAGATAGACATAATAAATGGGTTTTATATGATGAACTTAAAAAAAAAAATAATTTGACGGAGCAAGACAAAAACCAATTATATAAACTGAAAAGAACGTTAACAAAAATCAAATGGGAAGATATTGAAAAAACAAAAAATTTATTGGATTATTATGGTATAAAACACATTCAAGCCATAGGAGAGGCTGATAAATTATGTGCATCATTGGTGATAAAGAAAAAGGTATATGCTGTTTTGAGTGAGGATATGGATTTATTTGCATATGGATCATTAAATGTTATTAGATATTTAAGTCTTGTCAACCATACGTGTGTTATCTATAATTATAAACAAATTTTAAATAAACTGAATATGAATACAAATGAATTTAAACTATTATGTACATTAGCAGGAAATGACTACTTAAAAAATAATAAAAATATATTCCATTACTTTGTATTGCATCAAAAATTAAAAAAGAAAAAAATAAATATAAGTTGGTTAGAATGGCTTATTGCAAATGAATATTTACATGATATTGATATAACTGATATTATAAAAACAATGGATTTATATACTTTAAATAGTAATGAATTATGTAAATATAAATATTTTGTTATTAAAAATACACGGTATGATAAAGAAGGGATATTGAAAGTACTTCAACAAGAGAGATTTATTGTGTAATTATAGATCTTGAATTAAGTTATTTATACTTTTTTTAAATAAAAGTACATATTAATGGAATTGAATGTAATGTCATGGAATGTAAATTTTATACATGATAAATGGTCTAATAGATTAATAAATATAAATAATAGATTAGAAAAAGAAATAAAAAAAACAGATTTTATTTGTTTACAGGAGGCAACGTTGCCTTTTACCGATACATTTTCAAGCGTGTTTAATTGTTTAAAAGGTACAGATTTAAAATATTTTCCGAGCCAAGAAGTATTTTTAGAAAAAGAATATTTATATAAAATTTTAAAAGGGTATTTTCCCAGATATAAAAAATTTATTATTTTTATTTTTGAAAAAATGATGGATAAATTATTATATTTGTGTTGTTTATTTAATAGTCATTTTGGAGAAAGAATTAAAAGATTATATTTTGATCATCCTTTTATAGTCATTATTTTAACAATATTTTGTCCAATATTATTTATAGGTCAATGGATGTTTTTTGGTATGTTAAGTATAGCAAATCCAAAAATTCCATGTAAAATTAAATGTAAATATGTGGGTAGGATAGTACAATATATTGATTTTGTATATAATAAAAAAAAAATAATATTGGTGAATGTGCATTTAACACCCGGTAAATCTCAAAAAAGTAAAGGTAGGCGGAAAAAAGAGATAAAAAAGATAATAGAATTTGTAAAAGAAAATCCAAACGTAATATTATGTGGTGATTTTAATTCATTGCCAAATTCTAGAATTATTAAGTATTTAAAAAAGTCAGGATATACAAATTGTGGAAAGATTATACATAAAAAAAATTTATATACATATCCCAGTGATAAACCAGAAAAATGTTTAGATTATTTTTTTATTAAAGGAGATATTAAAATAAAAAAATATGAGTTATTTGGGACTTATAATGAGACTGATCATAAGGGGATTAAAGCGACATTTATTATTTAAAGTTATTTTAATAAAATTTTATAGAAAACTAAATTTTATTAAATTTGATATTATTTATTGTACAACCTTAGCAACCTCCTTAGGCTTTGCCTTGGCAAAATGAGGGCTCATGTAACGCTGAAGGTTAAAGTATGTAAGTTCGTCCTCTTTCTTAAGTTTAAGAAGTTTGCGAAGTTTGGCATCGGCAAGAATAATACGACCATTCTTAGGATCCTGAAGTTTATGTTCACGGATATAAGAATTGATCTCACGAGTTACTGAAGTACGAGCCATTTCGGTTCCTTTCTCCTTTCCAAGGAAATTTGCAAGTTCAGAACTGATTTTGGTTGGTTTAACAAATCCACTAGGTGCGCGATTGCCACTTTTCTTTTTTTTCTTCCCTGCTTTGTGAGCAACCTTGAGTTCACGTTCTGTTTTTTTGGAAAGAATTCTTACTTGACTGGTAACACTAGTAAGTTGAGAACGGAGAGCACTCAATTGACCCAACAAATGAGTAAACTGATCTGAAAGAGTTGGATCTGTTGCTACAACAGGTGCTGCTACAGCGGGTGCTGCTACAACAGGTGCCGCTACAGCGGGTGCTGCTACAGCGGGTGCTGCTACAACAGGTGCTGCAGCAACTTGTGAGGCCTTGGCTTTAGAGGCTTTAGTCTTCGCGACTTTTGACGTAGAGGTTTTCGGTGCACTTTTCTTTGGCATATTATATCATAACTATGGGTCACTCTTTTAAGTCCTTTATAATTATATATATATAACTAACAGCATATCTGCTCTAAATAATATACGTATGTTTTAATATAGTACATTAATTTATAATTGCAAATGATTCATACAACCATGGTAACGAATTTGATGCATTAACACATACCATTGTAAGCGCTCCTAGTACATAATACACACCTAAAGATCTATCTTCTCGCGTTTCACCGCGAGAAATAAATATTTCTATAATTTCCAATATTTTTTTTTGCATTTGTTTTTTTTCTTGTGTTAAAATTAATGGAATATTAAATGTATAAAACGGATTACCTCTTATTGGTTCTACTTTTAGTTTAGTGGAGGTTGGTAATTGTGCTCTATAGTTCCATATGTCCAATAATTCATGTAAAAATGTTCTCAATAATCCTCTATTTAGATTTAAAAACCATTTGTGATCTGTAATAAACCCCAATTCATCTATTTTTTGAAATATCTCTAATGTTTTTAATTCTATTTTCTTTTCCGCAGATAATTCATCTATTTTATTGTCTATAACCATATTTAACGAATAACCCAATATTTTTGATAATCTAGATATGGTCTTTATATTATACATAATATTTTTTGGTAACAAGTTACGATTATAAGGGTTTTTTCTCTCCATTTTTTCTACAACAATCATATTGTATAATGAACATATATCAAACCCATAAATAAAATTATCGTTATCCTTATAACTAAAAAATTGAGGATCAGGTATATCTTTGAGATATTCTAATGTAAAAAAATCTGTTTCATTTGTACAATCTCGTGTTATATATGCGGGACCTCTCAATCTATTTAGTTTTCTTACTATATGACCTCTAAATCTTTTTTGGATCTTTTGCACATAAAAAGATAATTTAAGAAAATTATAACAGGCATTTGTTAATTCTTTTTTATTTCCGCTCGATTTCTGATTATAATGTTTACATATATTTTTTAATTGTAAGACATTATAGTTTTTTACTATAATTTGATTGAATTGAGAAAATTGAAGCATATGAAAATCATCTTGTGGTATTTTTTTTCTTTTTTTTGAAATTAAATCATTTACATCTTTGTATAGTGTTTTAATATACGATTTAAAACTAACTTTTTTCTTTTTATAAAATATTTTCTTTATTTTTTTATTTTTTTTATTTATATAGTTAATATTATTTAGATTATTAATATCATTTATATTATTAACATTACCAACAGTGATCATATAACTTATATATGTAGTTGAGACTTTAATTAATTTTTAATAATCTTATTATTTTTTCCATTTCCTATTTTTTTTAAAACTATATGAAAATTGATTTAAAAAATCTCTAACATATTCAGATTATATTATTATGTCTTCTAGTCTTATTACGAAAGCAAAAAACTTTGATGGGTCACTCCACACTTATGATGAACCGGTTGTAGATACTCGCGGTGGTAAATCAGTGAGAACTAAATACCAAACACAACCTTTGAATATCCAAATTCCATGGATGCTTACATGGGGTGTGAATAAATGGGAGGATGACAATTCAGATCGCTGTAAATATGATGCTTCTCTTCAGTTTGACCCTCATAAAAGTGATACTCAGCAAAAATTTCTAGATGAAATGAAAAGATTTGAAGAAAAGATTAAACAAGACGCGGTTATTAATTCTAAAAAGTGGTTTGGCAAAAAAATGACTTACGATGTCGTAGATGCTCTCATGTTTCCTATTCTTAGATTTCCTAAGAATAAGGAGAGTGGTGAACCAGATGAAAGTCGTAATCCAACTCTTAAATTGAAGGTTCCATTTTGGGAAGGTAGATTTAATGTTGAGGTATATGATGTAAATAAAAAACCACTTTATCTTCCACCAGCTTATGGTAAAGAAGGAAGCGGTAATCAAGCGCCAGATCAAGATAATAGTGCCACGCCTGTTGATTTTATTCCAAAGGGATCATATGTCAAGGGTATTATTAGATGCAATGGGTTATGGTTTGTTGGTGGTAAATTCGGAGTAACATGGCAAATGCTTCAAATGAATTCTCGCCCACCTGTTCGCATTGTTGGAAGTGGAAAGTGTGCGATTGACGATGATAGTGACGATGAAGATTTTCTTGAAGAACTTGCTGCAAAAGAGGAACAAGATCAAATTAAACAGGAGGTTGAAGAAGAAGTTTCCGCTCAGGCTGTTGAGAGTGATGATGATGACGATGATGTGGTAGAAACAGCACCACCTTCTCCTAAAGCAAAAAAGAAAAAGGTAGTGAGACGCAAGAAAAAGGTTGTTTCTGAAGATGCATAAAGTTAATACTTTTAAGGAAAGAATTGATTAATTTTATAAAATTAAAAATTTGATTTTATAAAATTTTTTTTATAAAATTTTTTTTATAAATATTTTTTATATTAGTTTATTCTAACTTTTAATCAAAATCTTTTTCTTTTTTGATTTCTTATTTCTTTTAGATTTCTTATTTCTTTTTGATTTCTTATTTCTTTTTGATTTCTTATTTCTTTTTGATTTCTTATTTCTTTTTGATTTCTTATTTCTTTTTGATTTCTTATTTCTTTTTGATTTCTTATTTCTTTTTGATTTTTTACCACCTTTGCGTCTGCCTCCACCATAATCATGCCACCGCCCATTATTCTGCACTTGCTGCTCCTCCGCTGGTGCCGCTGGTGCCGCTGGTGCTGCCGCCGCTGGTGCCGCTGGTGCCGCTGGTGCTGCCGCCGCTGGTGCTGCCACCACCTGCTGCCGCCGCCGCGCCTCTCCAATAACGGGGTTCTTGCTTTCTTCTCCTCCTTCTCCTCCTCCTCCTCCTTCTCCTCCTTCTTCTCCTCCTCGTCCTGCACCAAACCCGGACTGTTGCAATTTTAATTGTATTTTTTTTGTTGAAAATTTTAATAAATCCATTAATATGAGAAGTGTCTCTTCAACCGCTGGCGGTGCAGGAAGCGGCCACGTCTCCTCCACACCCACCGTCTCACCACCGAAAGATATAACTTCTCTATTGTATTCATTTAAAAAATTCGAAAAACGCTCAATGTCTACTAATTTTGACGCCCAATTTTCCACAGCACCATTAACACCAACATCTGAAAAACGGTTTGTGCTTAATATCTTAACCGCTCTTTCCTTTTCCGTTCCGTTCATCATCGACGGTAATCTTAATCGAACGACATCTCTACTTGGTTCCGACGGATTTTTAAATGGCCACAAAGCACAAAACATATGTCCGTACCCAACATTTTTTCTTTCTCTGTGGCCAAACATTTCAGTAACTTTTGTATAATAGAGAAAATTCTGTTTAGTGAGACCTTTATATAAAATATTCAAAAATTGTGCGCCTGTAGAATTTATTAAACTGACCCTGTCCACTCCAAGTGGCCAAAATTCGCCATTTTTTAGTATAAATTTAAATCCACATCTTAAATAACATTTTATCGCTCCAATATTAGCGTCATTAAAATCAAGTTGATCTTCTTCATTGACGTAACTAAAACAACGAACACATAAATAAAAACATCTTGTACCCTTATTAATATGTTCTATCATACTTTGGCTCATTAATGTTGTACATACTCCTTTAAGTTCAAATAGGGGACTTGTACATACACTATATATTTCAAGAATAGATCGGCGGGAGCTGCCTGCTGTAAATATATGCCACAATTGTCCAGCAGCCTCACCGTTCACCTCGTTTAATACACTAGCACTAGCAGATCTGTCAGTACCTTGAACTATAACTAATGAACCTAATGCTACTTTTTCACTGGCTTTGCCCTTTAGTGTTGTTAATATATGCCATAATCCATTAGATTGTAATAAAGGATTTTTAGTACAAGCGCTCCCTCCTACACACACAGAGGGGAAACATGCTTTTTGCATATTCATTACTTGAATCCAAATTGAATGTGTTTTACGCCCAGCCGCTGTTGCCTGTGTCGCGTCAGCATATGCACCTTGTAAATTAAACTGCTCCATCATCAACTTTGGACCTCCTGCATTATTTTCAAGTCTAAGTCGTTTAGATTGCGTATTTAGATTTGCTCGTTCAGATTGTTCATATATGGCTCTTTCTTGGTCTATCCTATGTTTCTCCGCCACTTTGGTACACACATTTAAGGATGCATCTATTATACTTTTTGTTTCAGTGTATTTGTAATCCATTAATACTTTAGGTACCATACACACTATGCCGAAACTTGTGCTATTACATAACTTACGCCGCTCTAATAATATGTCACAGCATTTATTAAGAGCAATGATAACGCTTTCCCCTTTACCACGTGCTATTAGTGCATCCCCAGTTGGATCTGCCTTCTGTGTATCTATTACATCTAAATAATGTGTATTACCATCTATGTAATATGCGACTATTTGAGAGTGACCTCCACGTTGTACTTTATTTCCAGGTTCACCATCAGATTGGGCCCATCTTTGATTTAAAATGAATTTACCGTTTGGAGGAAGTAAACCATTGTTTATTAATAATTGTATAAATTGTTTAAATAACCTTACTCCAGTAGAAACTGGTTGTTTAATTGAATGAATTTGATATTTTCCCGGTGGGAAAGGGCTGGTTTCTATTTCTACATATTCAAATTCTGGAAACGGTGGTGGATCCATGGCACGTAATAAAATTTGAGGGTTTACTGCAAAATCTAATGTACCGGCAGGTCCACATTGTTCGCTCGGGAACCCAGCACAATAACCTTGGTAAGCTGTTAATTGTGATGATGCATGTAATGTTGGTGTCATATCAAAATTATGTGAACATGCCAATAATGCTTGTGCTGTACATCCAGTCATATCAGGAGCATGTCCATCTCGACCACACATTCTCGCAGATGAGTTTGCCCATTTTAATAATTTTTCTATTTCAGTTTTTTTTGTTTTCCAATACACACAAGTAAAAGGCATCCAACGTTGTTCATTTAACTTAATAATTCTAATTTTGTTTCTGTCCCTTTTTCCCCCTAATATTCTTGATATGTCAACAATTTTATCATGCGCCTCAGATAATGGTATCGTTACATAATATCCATTGATAACAGTATTACTATTTTTAAATCTATTCTGCCTCTGGTATATTTGCAAAACATTACTACCGCTGGTAATCTCCGAAGAACTTATATGTTGTAATAATTCAATGTTTGGAAATATAGTACATTCTACTGTAAGGCCTTGTTGTTGGCCTTGTTGTTGGCCTTGTTGTTGGCCTTGTTGTTGGCCTTCTGGTTGGTCTGATTTTTTAGCTTCACTCATAATATAATAATGTTTATATTTTAAAATAAAATTTATAATATTATAAATTTTATTTTACTAAACTAATTTCAAAATAAATGTCACCTCTACACTTTTGACAAAACATATTATTTTTATCAACTCTTAAAATACCTTTATTTTTTTTTATAATTATTTGCGTTTCTTTTGTTATTTTTATCTCATCATTTTTTATGATTATTTTTTTCTCTCCACAAGACCATTCATAAAACTCCTTCTCCAATAAAGTTTTGATATCTAAATTCAAACACACATATAGATTATTGTTGTTATCAATCATAACATTAGAATCCAACTCGGGTTCGCATTTTACTATGAGATCTTGTTCTCGGAGAGAAAAATACAACTCATGTTGTATTTGCCATAGAGGTATATAAATCTCTTTCTCTTCTATCTCCAATTTATATATGTTATCTTCTATTAAATCCTGCAAAGTCGGATTTAATAATACAATATTGTCGTCTTTCATTTTTTTTTGCAATATATTTCTGTATTTCATTAATAGATCATCATCTATACTCAACATATGTTGAAATCTATGAATTATATTATAAACTTCATTTGCCTTATCTTTACTTAATCGGTCAAAAACCTGTAGCGATATATCTTCATAGTTTTTAAGAATACCTTCCATTGTTGTATTCATAAATAAATTATCCCAATCACTCTCCGGAGAGAAATTGTTCATAAAATTTTTAAATAAATCAACATAACTAATATATGTGATCTCGGGTTCTTTATGATTGCATAGAAAATCATATGCTTGTTTTATTTCTTGAAATTTCTCTCCATTATCATCTTTATACTTATCTGGGTGATATTTTAATGCCAACTTAAAATATGCCTTCTTTGCTTCTTCATTAGGATGCTTTTCACAAATATTTAAAATATTACATGCCTTTTCATAATTCATGTATCGATATACATAAATAACATATAAAACCTTCTAAGTGATAAATAGGTCTATAATTATTATTGTATAATTTTAAAAACTTATATAATTGTATAAAAATCTCTTCCGCTTTTTCTGCTATTATATATTTTTTCATAATTAATTCTTGTATAATAATAAATATACACTCATATAGATCTAAATTATATGTAAAAATATTATATAATTTTTCTCGTAATAGCAGATAATCAATATTTTTATAATCTATAATATAATCCACTATTTTCAAAGATATATATGAATTTTTATTGTAAATATTTATAATATTTGAGTGAATATCTTTCATATTTGTTATTATATTTGTATCATATATTGATTGATTATTTGTAATTTTTATATAATTGCTCTTGGATGGTTTTTTAACAGGCATAATCAAACATTTATCCAATATATTATCTGGTATAAAAGAAACATGTTCGGTCAATATTATATATATAATATTCAAATTTTTATGCTGTAAACTTTCCATATAACTATAGAAAATGTCTAATAATTCATTGTGAATATAGCTAAAATTCTTACATAATATAATACCTGTTCCATCAGGTCTTGTTGTCAAAATATCTTGTATATGGTAATATATTTCATTAAATAAAACTTTTGCATTACATCCCAATAATTGCATATCTATTTCAAAATGTACATCGCTAACCTTGAATGCATATTGTTTTTTATTATGATTAAAATTTATTTTTCTTTCAAATCTCAAATTTGAAGGACTAAATCGTTTAATAAAATTCAAAGATTGTGTATATTTACCAACACCACTTGGACCATAAAATATTAAATTGCATTGTTCTTTTAAGTTAGTAGTAAAATAATCAGTAACATTTGTTAATTCACCGTGAATATTTTTTTTATCACATTCTATCACATATTCTTCAAAACGGCTCGATAAATACTTCATAATATTTTTATGAATAATTTAATACTTAAATACTTAAATATTAAATTATTTAATATGGATAAAAAAATAACAGAATTTGACTTATTGATTGAAACTCATAAATTAAAATACACAAATGTTTGTTTATTATGGAAAAAATATATTGATATAAAACAAAAGACTTTTGAAAATCATATTGAATTGGCTATAGAAAAATTAAAAAAAATAGAGTCACTATTAGAGTGTGATATATCTATGGAGAATTTATTATTATTAACTATGCTGCAAGAGAACCCATTGGATCCCATATAGGAAAAGATTTTAATACATCTCCGTTCCATATATGTAACTCATCTGGAGTAATATATTTTTTTGGTATAATTAGTTGATATGTATATTGTTTAAACCAACTATCACTGCAAATTAAATTTCCAGCATATGGACCAGTTGTTCCCCAACTATTTTCTATCTTCCAATAATTCACAGAACCATACTGATCTGCATTGTAACCAATATATACCATCGCATGTGTCATTAAACTTTCACAAAACTCTATCCTTTCTTTTTTATTCATGCTATCGTCAATATCCAAATAATTTACATAATCAAATGTATTTTGATCAAGAACTGCGCTTTTAGAATGTAGAAATTGACCAACATCACTACCAAACCACACTGGAATATTATCATCAATACACTTTTTACTTAAATTACACATTCTATCTATAGGTACATTTAAATACTTAACATTATCACCATTCTCAACATTTCCCAAATGTTCAACCCCATATAATTTATTATATTCATTACGCGGATCATGTGTCAGCGAAACATATTGTTCAAGATCTATATTACAAAATTCCTTCATAAATGATAAAGGAGTACCATTGAATATTTCTACATTTTTGTCCTTTTTATAATTCCATATAATTTCAGTAGGTGGTTCTCCGAAAAATCTAATTAATATTTCATATGTTTTTTGTAAAATTTTAGCCCTATTATAATTTTTAAAATTCGTATATATATCTTTAACAGCAGTTCTAAATATTCTAGATAAAACCATATTTACACCTGCTGAATTACTGCTATGTGTACTTTCGGGATAAACTTCCTGAGGAACCAATCCATACTTATTTACTATATTTGTAAACATAACCCATTGCCCACCATCACCAAATGGTTCTTTTAATATATGCTGAACAACCCTCGAATTGTATTCTACCTGTGGTGTTTGATTTTTAAAATCCTCCACCAACTTAAGATTATAATTCATCCTTTCAAGTTTATCATAAAAAAATACATAACTTTGAGAAAATTCAAAAGGTTCTGGTAATTTGTTGTCAACAATAACTTGCCTTCTTATCATATTTAAAGCAGCAAAAATCCAACATCTACCACTCGATTTTTGATTTGAACATGGTGTTTTTGGAGTAACTTCTTTGGTTAGAACAGTAGGAACATGAGTTGCCATTCTAGGCATACTCACACTGGATAATAGATTGTTGTGCAGCGAATAATTTTTATTTTCAGGTGTCTTAAAATGGATATCCATATAGTATATTAAATATAATAACCCTTTATATGGATTTATTTATCAAAATTTTCCATATATTTTAATGTTAAAACTTAAGAATAATATTACGTATAAATATAGAAATATGACCCTGTTTTTATCGTCAGATGTATCTTCAATAAATATAAATAATATACTATGTTATGAAAAAATTAAAAACAATATTATGTCTAATAGTTATTTTCATAAATTAATATATAGCGATCAATATTGCTCATTTAATGGTATATTTTTTAACTTTTCATTAAAAGATATATATGTTGAAAAATATTTTAACAAAATTAAATGTATAATCTCTAAGAATAACCATAATATTAATATTATCATGAAAATTTCTGAATTAGAACGTCAAATATTGCAAAAGTTTAATGAACGCTATACAAGCAAATCAATTATTTATAGAATAAATGAACAACTCAATAATATGAATATTAAATTGCAAAATTCAACTTTAAAAAAATTTTCAAACCACAAAGAAGTCAACTTTATAATTAAAATTTCGGGAATATGGTCAAGCAATGAAAAAAATGAATGTGGCTTAACGTTTAAATTTTTTATAGTAGATTAAACATACCTCTTTCAAAAAAGGTAATAAAAACGAACCTTTTTCAACCATCCACCTTAAGATAACTTAAAATAACAAATATTTGACCAATACTCCAACTGGTTAAAATACCTACTAAAATAAACCCTGGTAATACAGCAGGGGAGATAGGTTGTCCATCAGGGAATAGAACTTTTGATAAATGATTACGGTACATGTACATTTGCACAAAAATTCCTATAGCAGTTGCCCCGTTAAATATACTTAACATACGAGGTACATCTTCTGATGGAGTTGTGTACATATAAAGAGCATTTTCTTTCATAATATAAATCATTAATGCTAATTGTATACCAATTAATATCCCCGGTAAACATTTTGTCATAACAAACATTACGATACTCATCATTTGTTTTATAAAACTATCTCCCTGCATTCGAATAATACCTACTGAAATCATCAAAAATAATGAAAAAATAATAGACACTAACATAAGACTATAACATAATACCTCACTATACATATGTTTAACTAAAAATGTTGAAATAAAAAACCAGATCAATCCCATTAAACTAATGGAAAAAATGAAATTTAAAAATAGTTTATTATCCATTGTTTTATAAGCACTTTTATTAGACGAACCTTCAATGGAATCACCACCTCCTCTCATTTTACGTTTTCCCATTTTATGTTTTCCCGTTTTATGTTTTCCCGTTTTATGTTTTCCCATTTTAATATATACGTCTAAAATAAATTTATAAATAACTTATAATGCTTAATATCTCCCATAACAAAACAATTTAAAAACTAACATGTATTTATTTACATAATGGGATGTACCTCTAGTAAAAAACTTTCTAAAATTCATAATACCGGTTTTGATTTAATGGATACCGATGGTGATCATAAGGTGTCTAAAGAAGAGATTGAAATTGTTGCAAAATATTTTCACAGATTTTGTGTTTTACAAAGTCAAACACGTCACACCGAATTGGTTGCAACCGGGTCGGTTGATTATTTATATAAAGTAATAGATAAAAAGGTTGGATCAAACCTTAAAAGAAAAGATTTTAATAAATTTGCTTATATTATTCCTGCCGAACGATGGCAAAATGAATTGTTACCAGCCCTTCGTCGTAACGAAATTGATCGCCTTAAACAATTTTCTAACTAGACAATTTTCTAACTAGACAATTATATAAGACAATTTTATAAGACAATTATATAAGACGATTTTATAAGACAATTATGATTTTGATTTTTTAAATTTCTTTGGTTTCTGATTAAGAGCCCATGTTTTTAAATCTCCAGGTGTTGTAAATTGTTTCATAAAATCATTAATATTTTGTTTTCCTAATCCTACAAACTTAGGTTTCTTCATTTTATCTGTTTTATAAAATACATAGGGTCCAAATTTACCCTTTCTAATAGAAAGTTCATCATCTACTTCTTTGATGATAGATTTATTATGCGAAGCATTACCATCTTTTATAACCTGTATTACATCTTCAAGTGTGATTTCATCTTTTTGCAATGATTGAAGTGAAATATTTTTACCATTATATGTCGTGTACAATCCATATTTCCCACTTTTAAGAAATATTTCTTCGTCATTATAAGACCCTAAGACGTTTTTCGTATACTTATTTTCTTCTACAATCTCTTCGAGAGTATATTGACCTCGTTTTAATCTATCAACATCCAAATCTTTTTTAACAGATTTAAATACTACTTTATCATCCGATATATATTGCCTAATAACAGGGCCATATTTCCCTATAATATACGTATGTGTTTCATCTATCTTATATTCTTCCTTCGATCCTCCTATATTTGATTTACATTCTGTAATTTGTGCATCACAATCCCTACATAAATCATGCCATACTTTATTCCCCATCTTAATTTTATCTAATCCGTCTTCCATTGTTTTTGTGTAATCATAATTAAATAAATCTTCAAAATGTTTCATTAAGAATTCCATTACAATTTGTCCTGTTTCCTGAATTACTAACTTATTTTTTTCATTTCCGAACACTCTCATATTATCAACCTCTGTCAGTTCCTCACCTATAAGTTCAAAATCAATACAATGTATTTTTTTCCCGTCCACATTTTGTTTATTTACATATCCCCTTTCTTGAATTTTAGAAATTAGATTTGAATATGTTGATGGTCTACCAATACCACATTTTTCCAACATTTGAACCAACTTGGCTTCTGTATAATTTTTTTTCAAATCTTTCAACGTAACCTTACTTGTAATTTTATGATAATCCAAAACAGTATCTTTCTTTAAATTTTGAAGATAGTTAAATAGTTCTAAATCATCTTCATCCTTTTCCAGAATTTTCCATCCCTTGAAAATAACCCTTTCAATCATATATCGATACTTATTATTATCAGGAGCACTTATTTCAGCAGTAATAGATTCATATATGGCTTCCTCCATCATACTCTCAACTGTATTTTTCCAAATGAGATTATACAGTCTAATCTCCGATGAACCTATTTTACCCCCTTCTCGTATTTGAATTTTTTCTATTTTCGTAGGACGTATAGCCTCATGTGCTTCCTGTGCCATATCGTTTTGCTTCTTTGTTGTCTTCTTGGTAGATTTCTTGGTAGATTTCTTGGTAGATTTCTTGGTAGATTTATTTAATTTTTCATCTTTTTCGTTATTTGTAATCAAATTATCACAATATTTGCCTACAAAATTATCACCATATTTATTCTTAATAAACTTTTTACTTTTGTCAACAAATTCCTTACAATATGTTTTACTATCTGTTCTCATATATGTAATATAACCTCCTTCATATAGTGTTTGTGCTAGTCTCATTGTTTGTTTTGGTGAATAACCAAAATGATTTGACGCTTTTTGTTGAATAGTAGAAGTTGTAAAAGGCTCGGGGGGACTTTTTGTTACCCTACGGGGTGATGTAACGCTATATTTACCAACAAACTCGTGCGATTCTTCAAGAAAACCCACTACATCATCTTCTGTATTATAATTTTTATTTAATGTGAAATCTATTTTTTTATCTGTAAAATTACCGACAGTATTGTATACTTTTTTACCGGGATGTTCATTAATCAGTTTTTGCTGATCATATACAAGTCTAAGTGCAGGAATTTGACATCTACCGGCGCTTAATTTGGATCCTCTAGATATATGTTGCCACAAAACTGGACTAATTTTATATCCTACCATTAAATCTAACACTTGTCGTGCCAATTGAGCATTGACCGTATTCATATTAACAATAATTGGATTTTTCACGGCATTTTGTAGAGCGGTTTTTGTAATTTCATGAAATATAATCCTTTTTGTGGTTTCAACTGGTAATTTAAACAATTTACATATATGCCATGCAATAGCCTCTCCTTCCCTGTCATCATCTGTAGCCAAAATAACTTCATCTGCTTTGTTTATCCATTTTCTTAGATTACTAATATTTTGACTTTTAGATAGTGTTGGTTTAAACGTAACATGATAATTATTTTTAACATCTATACTTTTTAAACCATTTGCTATTTCACGTATATGTCCAAAACTAGCAAGACACTTATAATCACTTCCTAAAAAACCTTCTATTTTACCACATTTAGCAGGAGATTCCACAATTATTAATTTCATAAATATGTAAAATTAATAATTTAATGTTTTTAAAATCAATTTTACATATCTGATTGAGATTTTTTATAGTCTTTCCATGTTAATTTGCGAACAGGTCGACTAAATGATTTTTTTTTCCTCTTCCTATCTTTTTCTTCCATCTCCTCCTGAGACTTTATCGCACTATCAATATACAATTCTTTTAATAATTGACCAACTTTAACAGAACCTTCATGTTGATCTAAGTTACCATCTTCTATTTGGGATAAAGTATTTAAAAATTTATCTAATATTTGTAAATTTAACTGATTTTTTTTTAACTTCAAAAATAAATTTGAATAATTTTGAAATAGCCAACCACATTTAGCATCAATCATTTTATTCATCATATTTTTGTCTAACCTCGAATACTTATTTCTAATATTCATCATCGAAGTTACTTGTTCGCGTATCTTTTCACTATGTTTGAGATTTCTTATTTTAGTTGTATTGTCTTCAACACCCTCTTCTTTCATCATTTTATCAAAATTTAGACGAGTTTTTTCATCTATTTTAAAATCCATATATTAATTACCTTATTTATTTTTTATATTTATTTTTCAGTATACTATTTATTTTTTGTAATATTTATTTTTTGTAATATTTATTTATTGTAATATTTATTTATTGTATATATATATATATGCAATATAGAAGAAGAAGAAAACAAAGAGGTGGAGAGGTCCCTATAAAATTTAACCAACCTGAAATCAGTGAAACATCTGTGAGTAGTGCGATTAAAGGTTCTATACAAACACAAAAAGAAAATAATGCTGAAATGTCTGAAATGAATAAACAAGTTGGTGGTGGTGATGTAACTGTTCCTCAAATGGATCAAGCAGGAGAGAGTGGTAATAAATCTATTTCTAATGGAATTGCAAATATTTTAAAAGGATCAGCCGATAGTGAATATGATGGTGATATAGAAACAGATAGTTCCGCCAACAGTGATTACATAGGGGGAAGAAGAAAAACTCGACGACGTAAAAGAAAATGTTGTAAATGCACAAAAAAATGCAAATGTAGAAAGAACTTTTTAAAAAAAAGTTCTAAAAAAAGAAGAAAAATAAACAAAAGATCACGAAGAAAAATAAACAAAAGATCACGAAGAAAAATAAACAAAAGATCACGAAGAAAATTAAACAAAAGATCACGAAGAAAAATAAACAAAAGATCACGAAGAAAATTAAACAAAAGATCACGAAGAAAATTAAACAAAAGATCACAAAAAAAAGGAGCAGGATTATTTACAAAAAAAAATAAAATTATGATACATGGTATGTCTGAAGGTACAATCAAAAGATTATCAAATTCAGATACATCTTTCCCCGCAATAATAAGAGCGAAAACACACATAAAATCAGGAATAGATCCATTAAAAGCCCATCAGAAAGCATTTAATAATAAACATCTAAAAGTAAAAGATTTACAGGCACTTCCAAAATATTTGGAATGGGTGAAAACACAAAATGTGATTTCGCAATAAATATAAAATCCTCTTATCTTTTCAAAAAACAAAGAAAATAGCAAAAACAAAGAGAAATTACACAGAAGAAAATCATGCAGAAGAAGATAAATTTATATAATATATAATGGTAAAACAATTAGTAAATTCCTAATCTAATATTTGAACCAGTATCTGAACCAGTATCTGAACCAGTATCTGAACCAGTATCTGAACCAGTATCTGAACCAGTATCTGAACCAGTATATGTGTCACCGGTATTATATAAACCCTCTTCCATTTTTTCTTCGTTAGCATATGATCCATTATGTGTTCCATTATATGTTTCATTGGCGATTTCATCAGTTATTTCACCATTTATTTCACCAGTTATTTCACTATTTGTTCTTTCATATGTACTATTTTTATATGGCTTTACTGATTTAACTATATAAATTATATAAATTATAATTACCAATGCAATACTATTAATAACTACAAATAGTATTGCAGCAACTTGTGAATTATATACGTATATAAATCTAGAATACCATAAAATGGTTCCAGAAATAAATAGAAATAATACCCCTACATAATTAAACCATCTTGAAAATATTTTTAATTTGTAACAATAATCTTTATAATATGCATCAAAATTTAAATACTTCTTCCCTGAAGTATATATCTGATGTTTTAATGATATATTAAATCTTGTAATTCTGGATTGCACCTTTATAGAACAAATAAGAGCAATAAACGTACATAAAATAGATAATGATAAACTTAAACTATAAGCACATAAAATAAATTCTGTAATTTCAATCGGTAACACTCCTTCAACCAAAAGAGCAAAGCCACAACTAAATAAAAGTGTTTGCATAATAATATGTGTTTGATTTTTATGATTTATTTGTGCCCACATGTCCCTCGTCGCTTCACGTTTAGCAGCCATCAATGAATGTGAATATTGAATAGTATGATGGTCTTTATTTTGTTTCAAATTTTGTTTATTAAAATCTAAATTTTGCTTTAATTGGTCATTTGTATTAGAGTTTGATATATTTATAGACGAAGAATGTTGTAGATAACTTTGTGCTGCATTTATAACCCCCGCCGCGGTTGCTATCATTTTATATTTACTGTAAACTTATTAATATTATTTAATATTCAATTTTAAATTAAATCATCAAAAATAAAAATAACACTATATTTTATTATGAAGTTTGGAGATATTATACTAACTCTTATAATTATTATTATTTTTGGATTTTTATATTCATCATCAGCCATGACTGTTAAATTACAAGAAATTAAAAAGGATTGGCCCATATATAGATGTCAACCAATTGCTATGCCATTTGCAAGTTATTTTGGATCAGATCCACTTGAAAACTTCACATATTGTGTTGGCAATATTCAAAAGGATTTAATGGGATTCTTCCTTAGTCCTATTCAATATGTTTTAGGCATGATAACAGAATTAGGTGGTTCATTGCTTGAAAATATACAATTTATTAGAAAATTTTTAGATTATTTAAGAAATCAAGTGACAAATGTAATAGGTGATACATACGGCATGCTTGTTAATATTATTATTCAATTTCAAAAACTTATTATTAAAACAAAAGATTTAGTTATGAAATTAATGGGTATTATTATGACTTTCATGTATATGATTCAAGGTGCTGTATTAACAGGGCAAAGTATAAATAATGGACCAATTGGTAAAACATTAAGAACATTATGTTTCTCCCCCGAAACACCAGTAAAACTTATAGGAGGGATGACAGTATTAATGAAAGATGTTAAATTAGGAGATGTTTTAGAAAATGAAAGTGAAGTATTGGGATTATTACAATTAAAAGGAAACCAGATAAACCCTTATTATAGATTATGGTCTGATGACTTACAAGAATATATATATGTTACTGGAGAACATCACATTTTACCTGATATATATAATAATAATTATAATGCCAAATTTCTTAGAAATTATGTTAAAGTTATGAACTATTCTAAGGCAGAAAAAACCGATAAATTTGATAATGAATACACATGTTTAATCACTTCAGATCATCAAATTAAAATAGGAGAGCATATATTCTGGGACTGGGAAGATTAATTACCTATTAATTTATATGTCATATATATATGAATAATATTTATGACACATTTGGCGATTATTTTCATACAATATACAAAAAAACAACATATTTAGACAAATATGGAGGATCAGCTGTTATAACCGCACTATTATTATTTACATTTTTTATTATATTTTCATATTATTTCATTCAGGGTAATATTGTACCTATCCAACAAGATTGGGTAAATCAAAGATGTAAACCAAATATAATGCCTTTTGCTGGAATTATTAATGCTCCCCCTGGAACTTCCAAATTAGATTACACCAATGAAAATTTTATACAATGTACAACTAGCGTGTTATCAAAAATTGTTGAATACTTTACACAACCATTATACTACATGAGTGATCTTTTAACGCAATTTTTTGCTATTCTTATGGACACCGTTAATAAAGTTCGATTATTTTTATTAGTTTTACGTGATAAACTCAAAAAAATATTTGAATACATGATTGCAAGAGTTCTTAATATTATGATACCATTGCAACAAATGGTTATTAAAATGAAAGATTTATTAAACAAAATTAATGGAACAATGGTTGCAAGTTTAATGACGGTTTATGGTGCATATTTAACATTAAAATCTTTTGTAGGAGCATTCTTACAAATATGCATATTAGTTTTAATTGTTATTGCTGCGGTCGTCATTCTATTATGGATATTACCTTTTACATGGCCTGCTGCTGCATCCGGTACTGCATTTTTTATATTGGCTTCTGTACCGGTTATTTTAATAATCGTATCAATGGAAGAAATATTAAATGTTCATCCTAGTAAAAGTGTACCTGGAAAACCCGGATGTTTTGATAAATCTACACAAATTCAAACAAAAAAAGGAGTTTCAAAAATATCAAATCTAAGAGTGGGAGAGATATTAAAAGACGGATCTAAAATAGATGCTATTTTTAAAATAGATGCATCAACGCAAAATATGTACACAATAAATAGTATTATTGTATCAGGTTCCCATAAAATATTTCATAAAAATTTAGGATGGATTAGTGTTTGTGAACATCCAGATGCTGAATTAATTAATAATTACAAAGAACCTGTTATATACTGTTTAAACACAAATACGAAAAGAATTCATGTTAATAATATGATATTTATGGATTGGGATGAATTAACACCCACCGACATGATGAAACTCAAATTAAGAAATTATATCCCCATGAATAGTAATTTTGAATCTATCCATAAATATATGGAATGCGGATTATCAGGTAACACTATTATAGAAACTGTTTGTGGTGTTAAAGAAATCAAAAACATTAATCCTGGTGATAAATTATCCAATGGAAATAGTGTTATTGCCACGGTGGAGATTGATGCAAGCGATTTAGACAATATTAAAAAATATAAAGTTGGTAATAATGATATAATCGGAGGACCAAATTTATTTATGAAACATCAATATTTAGGAAATATAACAACATTGGGATTAAAAGGTAAACAAATTAAAATGAAATATTTATACAATTTAATTACCGATACAGGAACCTTTAGAATAAATAATATTTTGATGAAAGACTATAATAGCGGTATTGAGGATATTATAGATTTAAAAGATGAATTGTCAATGCTTTTTTAATTTTTATATATTAATAATGTATATAATGTTTATTAAAGTATTCGGAATGAAGTTACGGGTCGAATGTATTGTTATATGTGTTGCAATTGGTATGTTATTAGGTAGCCATTTATTATGTGGATGTGTAACAGACGAGGGTATGGATACAATAGGATCTACATTAGATTATGCTATGAATAAAAATGTTCATAATGATAAATATGAAAAACGTAGTGATATGAGAGAAGTTTCAGGTGGAAGTTTAAACCCATCTGTTCCTTTACCAGAAGGGCAATTATTTATGTACGCTAACAATGAATTCGATGGAAAATGCTGCAGTTTCTCCAATGTTAGCGGTGGAGGCGGATGTGCTTGTATTACAAAAGAACAATCTGACTATTTGAATTCTCGTGGTGGAAATAGAACAATGCCTACTGAATTTTAAGAGTATATTTAAGAGTATAATATTTAGTTAAAATATCTAGATATTATATACGAAAATGTTAAGACACAAATATACAAAAAAAAGATTGAAAAACAGCCGAAAAAAAAGAACTAGAAAACAGAGAGGTAGTGGTGGTAAATCATCAACATCAGCCGAACATCGTGCTTCGCAAAGAAGAATTGGCAACCGATTAAATAGATCTAGATTAAATCAATCATCAGATGATACTCTTTCACCGGAAGAAAAAAGAAATTTGGCACAATTTAAAGCATTGGAACTTGGAGAAAAATGCGACGCTGTTAATCATGTAAATGATGGCGGTAGTATTGATTGTCCCAAAACACGATCACTTGCTAAAAAAAAGACTATGAAATTTCATGAAGACAGAAATCCTGGATGTAAAGAATATGCTAATGATATGATGGTACAATATAATAAAACGTGTTATGGAGATAATACAAATACTGATAGAAAATGGGATAAAGCTGATAAAGCATGGCAAAATCCAAATTTTCCAAGATTTTATCAAGATCCCACGACAAGAGAATATATACAATCAACAGGTGAACAACAAAATTATAATAATTCAGAGAATATAATAAAATGTGAAAATATCAAATGTTCTACATGTATCGGAGAGAATTGTAAATGTGGAAGATTAGGAGTTGTTAAAGATGGTAATAAAGTTGGTTATAATGGATATGGTGTTAATGGTGATGAGGTTTGTCATAATAACTCTATAAAAACACAAGGAGAATTTTATAACTCACCCCCAGATACAGAGAATAAATTAATAGATAACCCTAATGAAAATAAACTACCGTCTAGTTGTAAAAAACCCACCAAAAAAATGATATGTAGATATTGTGAGGGTGAAGGTGTTACCGATCCTAAATGTAAATGTTGTGCAGGGACTGATATGGCTAAAGAAGCTATTGCTAAAGAGCAAAATCAACAACCATCTGAAACAAACTCTGAAAAAACTCTAACTAACAATACATGTTTTATATCCCAACCTGATCCCAATTCTGGTGTAAAATATTGGGTAGAAAGAAATCCAGACACAACATTTACCGGTAAAACTCAATGGGAGGAACCTCCATTAGAAGAACAATGCAATTCAGAAGTACCTTTGCAAAGGGTAGATTTAAATCAACCAATTATTGTTACTCAACCAGCACAACCTGATGTTTTAGCATTAGAAAATCAACAACCATCTGAAACAAACTCTGAAAAAACTCTAACTAACAATACATGTTTTATATCCCAACCTGATCCCAATTCTGGTGTAAAATATTGGGTAGAAAGAAATCCAGACACAACATTTACCGGTAAAACTCAATGGGAGGAACCTCTATTAGAAGAACAATGTAAAGATTTAAACCCAACGTGGGATGCAAGTAAAACGATAGGAAGTTGTAGAGAAATGGATTTACACCCAGGAACAGAATATTGGATTAACCCAACAGATGGTTCTATGAGTTTTGAACCTATTGATGGTGTTGAAAAACAAACAGTTACTGAAGAAACAGATTACTATTATAACACAGATGGAAAAACTACATTCGATCCTTCAGATGGTACTTGTGCGGAAACAACCGCGGAAACAAAAGAAAAAACAAAAGAAGATGAATTTATAAGTCTTTTCTTTACTTCACATTTTAATAAAATGCAAGAATTAGACAATGCTTCTGAAATAAAAGTAATCCAGTGGTTATCTAATGAATAATATTAAAATAAATAATATATTAAAATAAATTTAATATATTATAAAATGGGAAATCTATGTTTTATTGATAATATAACACATAAATCACAATTAATACAAAGCAAAAAATTGTGTGTAAAATGTAAAGATAAATTTATACCTAGTTATGGTGGCTTTTCTGAAAGAACATCATGTAGAAACCACTTATACGATGATAATGATATATGTAAACATTGTAATAAGGAAAAAAACAACGGATCGTGGAATTGTTTTCATTCTGTACATTAAAATGATAATTCACAATTTTACAGTGTTAATTCACAATTTTACAGTGATAATTTGCAATTTTTACAATATTTTATCATTTGGCTCATTGTTTCACCATTTTTCATAGAATCAATATAATCTATTTCTATGTTATGATCGCAATTTTCATGTAAAAAATCTTTTATTTTTTTTAACTCTTCTGTACGGTCTTGTATTTTATATGTCATAGATTCTATTGATTGCTCTAACATATCTTTATAGTTAATAATAAACTGTAAATGTTCTTCTACTAGATCAACCTCCTCTTCAATTTCATCGGTAATTTCTTCAATTTGAGACATTATATAATAGTTTATTTAACATTTAAACTATTATATTTAACATTTAAACTATTATATTTAACATTTATATAAAATTTTTGTTATGATTATTACTTTAAATTTTTTGTAAAAAAAATAATATAGTAAAGTATCATAATGTCAGCAAATAATGATGGCACAGATATATTCATTGACACCGTTACGATAACAAATAATAGCGGTGCTTATTTTACAAACCAAAAAACCACCGTATCTTTGGCAGTGGATGCGGACAATAAAACTTTAACTACTGGAAAAAGTACCAGTTCAAGCCAAATGTCATATATGACTAGTAATATGTCAGGATATGGTCTTAAATTTACAATACAACTTTGTAATAGATATGATGCGCAAATTTCTGCTTCTGAAATGGCAAAATATAGTGTAGAAATATGTTCTAGATATCTTTATGAAGGATATGATGACGATGAGGAAGATTATATTATGAAAACCGGGCAAGTTGGTGATATTTATATTCAATTACCTTCAACAGCATTAGCAGCAAATGACAGTACTGCAAATCCTAAAGTAGTTAGTTCAGTATATGTTGGACATGATTTGGCACAAAACGCTGCGGGAAATTCAAATGCAATTACAGCCGTCGGAACTTGGAAAGATGCATCCGGGAATGCCTTAACATCAGTAAATTATCCTGTATATATTCCTGACCAATTTCGAGCAAATTCTACAAATGCTGTTATAGCAACTGATTTTATTTTAAAATATAATGGTGCGATAAAACAATTGGTAGGAAGAAATAGTAATAATTCTATACTTAATGGTTATTTTAATAGTGGGGCTAGTAGCCAAATCCCAGCATTTTTTATTGATTATAATGAAAATGGTAGTAGTAATACAACCGCCGCAAGTACTGATACTGGTGGTACAGCACTTAAAGGAGGTCATTACAGTTTTAAACACGCAACTGACACCGACGGCAAACCATCAGGCTCAGGCTCCAGTACTAATTATAAATCATTTGATACAAATAACTATCATTGGCGTAGTATTAATGCAGAAGCTTTAACTCAAAGTATCATAGGTGACCCACATATCAAAACTTTAAATGGAGAATACTATGAGTTTGATTATCTAGGTTCATTTAGACTTTTGGAAGACACAATTAATGGTGAAAAACTTATTATTAATGGAAAATCAGAACCAGGTCCTGCACGTTGGAAAACTAATCAATATATTAAAAAATTATTTATCCAAAGGGGAGAAAATTATATATTGATTGATATGGGATTTCGTGGAGAAGAGGTTACTGTCCTTGAAGAAAAAGGATTTATTTATACGGAAAAAGAGTTAGATTTTCATAAAGATGCCAAAAGGTATTCATTAACAAGTAGATATAAAACAACTAGTAGAACCGAACCAGTAACCGAAGATTTACCTAGACTTATAAGAAATAAAATTAATTTTACTATTGATGATAATAACAAAAAATCACTTATCTTTTTTGAAATATCCAATGTAAATGAATATAATTTACAACCGTGTCGGTTGCATATTAAATTAGACAACTATAATGTCTATTCTAAAAAATCAAAAGGTTGTTTAATTAGTAGATTACATGCACCCGCATCAAAATTAAATGACATAAAATCATGTGAACCTATAGATCTTTTATCTCTTAAAGATATGGATGAAATCCCTGAACTAGAAATTAATCCAATATTACGTAATAAACAGTGGAATTAAATCATTTTAAAATTTTAATAAATTTAACAAATTAAAATAATATTTAAAAACTATTTTAAGTTGAACAAACACACTATATGATGATGAAGTTTCTGTATATTATAGCATTCTTTATATATTTCTTGAATATTATTCATAATATATCAGCATATAAACCCCGTATTTATATGCGAATACCTCAATATTTTGTCAATGATCGTGTTATACAATTTCTAAATACAAATAGAATAAATAATTGCTTTGAGTTTGAAGAAAGCCCAACAAATCTTTTATTGAAATGTTGGAGAGAAAATCAATTAGTAAATGTTAATATTAATATCGATAGAGAATACCAACAAAAATATCTTCTTGAATCTTTTAGCATATAATTTTATATTGTTAATATATAAATGAATAGTCATTGTAGGACAAACAAACTTTCCTGCTGCAGAACTAAATGCTTTACAGATACTATGGTAATGTTTAAAAAAAATGTTGGTATAAGTCAACCTAAAAATGCTCCTCCCAGAGCATTGCGTAGTCTCAAGCACAAAGGAATAAAAACAATTAATCCAGATACACATACGACGTTAGACAATTTTTTTGTAAGCGATGGATTTGGTCAACCAAATTCTGCAAATAGAAAACAACATACATTTAATATATCTAAAATGGAAAAAAATGATAATTCCACAACTCCAAATTTACAAACTAAATCAGATAATAAACAAGATGCAAATGGTCAAAAATACAAAATTGGATTTATGTATAAATCACAGGCAGATGTTGAATCTAATGTAGGATCTATGGATCGTTTACAACGTTTAAAAGCCATACAAATTAGAAAATATACTAATTAATCACTTTATCTTTTATAAAATTAAAATGATCAGAAATATTACCCCATATTTTATTAATACCTATTGAAAATAAAAGCATTAATGACGCACTAAATACCATTTGTTTCTTTACATTAGTTAATTTTATATTCATATAAGGGTTAAAATAAAATATTAATAATAAACATACATATATTTCATAATAAAATACAAAAATTAAAAAATATTGTTGCGAGTTAGGTATAATATTTACAAATGTTAATCCATAAAATATATACCATGCAAATGTCAATAACACAAATATATAATCAAATAAATTCATTATATATTTTAATTAGATTTTATACTTTATAGCCGTCTCCATGACATTTACCACAAAAATCATATAGTACAAATCGTAATTTATTTTGACAAAGATAGCATCTCTCATTATTTATACATGTTTCGCAATATTTTTTTTTATGGAGTTGATCTTGCGTTAATTTTATAAACCCTGTTCCTACACAAGTTTTACACCTTATTTGTTTGGTTTTTGTCATAATATAATATTATTTGATATTATATTATTTGATATTTATTTTATATTTATTTGATATTTATTTTATATTTATTTTATATTTATTCTAAAAAGAAGATTATTCAGATAACTGCTTATATATATCAAGTGTTCGGGCAGAAGCATCGGTAGCATTTACAAATTTAGGCATCCAAAAATATGGAACAATTTTTTGACAACTCGCCGATTTATAATATTTGCAAAAAACATCTCTATAATACATTTGTTCCAAGGTGGTTGGTTTATTATATGTATACGGGTTCATATCTGTCAATATTTTTTGTTGAATTTTTTCGCTAATATGACAATATTCTGTATTTTTAACATGATCCTGTATAATTTCAAACCATGATTTGGTTTTTTTACTTACACCATCGCTAAATGCTTCTTTTGTTCTCCATAATACCTCTTTCGGCAATAAATAATTACCATATTTTTCTACAGCCGATCTCATAATAAACTTCTCACATTGTCCATTTTGGTTATGATATCGTAAATTTGGAGAGATAGATAAATAATTTGACACAAATGCTCTATCTAAAAATGGTGTTCTTGCTTCTAATCCATGAGATGATATACTTCTATCTGATCGCAATACATCAAAATAACAAATATCTTCAAGCAACCTAATACACTCTTTATCGAAGTCTAAGGCATCCGGTGCCTTATAAAAATACATATACCCACCCATAACTTCGTCTGCACCATCACCATTAAATATAACTTTTGCATCTGAGTTTTCTTTAATATATTTACAAATTAACCAATTTCCTACACTTGCTCTTACAGTAGTAGTATCATAACTTTCAATTGTCCGAATAACATGAGGAATTGCCGTCAAAAATTCTTCTTCTGACACAACAATCGAATGATGAATAGAACCAATATGATCCGCAACGATTTGTGCATATTTTAAATCTTCACTACCTTCCATACCAATACTCCACGTATGCAAATCACCTTTATAATGTTTTTTAACCAATGCAGCAACTAAACTACTATCTAATCCTCCTGATAATAGACACGCAACCTCCCTATCCGTATTTTCTACTCTTTTTATAATTGCATTTTCTAGATTTATATAGACACTTTTTAATATACAATCATTTTCTTTAGTAAAATGACAAAAATCCCGAATTTGATTGATTTGTTTTTGAGATTCAAGTACAACTTGTTGATCCTTTATTGAAAATGTTATCAAACTACCCGGTTTAACCTGTTTTATGTCATTCGTTAATTCATGAAATCTATCTATATTTTTTAATTCACTCCCCAAAGCATATCCAATTGTTGTTTCCCCGTTATCTGTTTGAATAAATGTATTCAAAAATAAAGGACGCACCCCAAACAAATCCCTAGCCACAAATATTTTATTTTTATTTAAATCAACTAATACAAAAGCATAAACCCCATCCAATAATTTTAATGTATATTCCATACCGTATTTCTCATAACAATATATAATAACCTCGCAATCCGAACCGCTTTTAGGGGTGATATCCAAAAACTCATATAGTTTTTTGTAATTATATATTTCACCATTACACATCAATAATATATTATTTATTTGAAATGGCTGATTTGCTTTTTCATCATGATAACCGTTAATAGCCAATCGATGAAATCCCAAATACATATTATGTTGGAATAAATAATGAAATTGACTATCTTCAGGACCTCTATTTTTACCTTCTAAAAATAGCATTTTAATAACACCATCGCTATATTTCAGATTATTAAATAAAGCAAAAATACCGCACATATATAGGTTATTTTAGGAAATTTCTTTTAACTTATTTTTGTTATCCTATATATATGGGAACAAATCTTCATGATGTACATTACTGTCAAATGGATAGAACAACTGAATTAAGCAATAGAATATCTAATAGAAATATACCAAGTCATCAAATCGGCCAAAGTTATTTCGGAAGACCTGTAGATACATATGCTACATTATTTCCTATGTTAGATTGTCACCAGCCTTCATCTGTAGAGCATGGAAAATTTCCAGTTTATAACCAACATAAGATGTTTAATCCTGGCCAATCAGCACCATTTAATGGTTTTGCAAAAAATGTCGATCTTGAAACTACTTTAAGAAATACAATACATCCACTTCAAAAAGCACCACAAAGTAAATATATTCCAGATACCCAAAGTGATTTATTTCATAATCAATATTTAACACAAACTGAAAAAAAACAACAAATGAAGAATAATCTTCTTTTTCAGAAACAAAATTTCTCTCCCTTTAATCCCAATATGTGTAATTTAGGATATAAATTATTTAATAATCATACAAGAATCCAAACAAAAGATTTACCTTTTTTAGAAGAAGAAACGCGTAAAAAAGAACCTATAAATAATACAAATAATAATACAAATAATGAATAAAAAAGAGAACATAGATTTATTATATTTAACTAATCAACATTTCGTAGGTAAATATGATCAAAAAAAACAGGTTTCTGAAAATTTAAAACAATTCACTGAAGATATGAGTTTTTATAGAAAACGTATTTTTAGTACCACAAAAGACATAATAAGAGGAAAGACTATTAATAATCCTGTTAATAATTCATTTAATAATTATGCACAAGAATTAATAAAATATTTTAAATATCTCGATAAACAAGATATTTTACAACAAGAATATGATGATTTAAAAGAAAAAAATCCAACTAAATTAGATGACAACTTCAACTTAAGCGAAAAAAATCAAATAATTACTAGAGAAACAAAAAAACAAATTAAAACAATTACAGATTATATCCCGATTACAGTAAAAACAAAAAAAAAAAAAAATAATTAAACAAAAAAAAA
>Ga0206126_10001236_pt1 | contig 31398 bp, 13 predicted proteins | sample Helgoland_Spring_5_FD_148621 | JGI IMG/M metagenome (GOLD analysis project Ga0206126, IMG submission 148621) | Pelagic subsurface seawater microbial communities from Kabeltonne, Helgoland, North Sea - Helgoland_Spring_Bloom_20160412_1 | ecosystem: Environmental > Aquatic > Marine > Epipelagic ...
ATGCAAAGAAAATGTTTACTGACAAAGTTGTACCTATATCGATTAATTATCCTTTCTTTTTTAGTCCTATTCAAGACGGTATGGATAGGCCAAAATCCGAGCTTGCATATAGAGTTCCAGCTTCTAAGTTCACTAGAAAGAAGATTACAACAAACGAAAAGCTAGAGGATTTAGAAGGATTAGATACAACTATAGACTGGAAAAATACAGGTGACAATAGCTATGACGGTGAAAAATTAAAGCTTTTAGTGCATGATGAAAGTGGTAAGTGGGAAAGACCCGATAATATATTAAATAACTGGAGAGTTACAAAAACATGTTTACGATTAGGTAGTAGAATTATAGGTAAATGTATGATGGGCTCAACATCAAACTCTTTAGACAAAGGTGGGGAAAACTTTAAAAAATTATACAACGCATCAGACGTTACTAAGCGAAACAGAAATGGACAGACAGCGTCTGGGTTATATTCTCTTTTTATCCCAATGGAGTGGAACTACGAAGGATTTATTGATGAGCACGGAAGCCCAGTCTTTAATACTCCAGACTATGATGTCTTTGACCCCCATGGAGAGTTAATAGACATAGGAGTAATAGACAGTTGGCAAAACGAAGCTGACGGTTTAAAAGGAGATCAAGACGCGTTAAACGAATTTTACAGACAGTTTCCAAGAACTACTGAGCATGCGTTTAGAGACGAGACTAAAAACAGTATATTTAACTTAGTCAAACTATATGAACAAATAGATTACAACGAAGAAATGTCTAGAACACTAGGTATTACTAAAGGTAATTTTCAATGGGTTAACGGTGTTAAGGATTCAACAGTAATATTTTATCCAGATCCTAAAGGTAGGTTTAAAATAAGCTGGACACCACCTCAGCAACTACAAAATAAAGTTGTAATTAAAAATGGTGTTAAATGGCCTGGTAACGAGCATATGGGTGCTTTTGGCTGTGATAGTTATGATATATCAGGAACTGTAGATGGTGTAGGTTCTAAAGGTGCATTGCACGGGCTTACAAAGTTTAGCATGGAAGACGCACCAGCTAATACATTTTTCTTAGAGTATCTAGCTAGACCACAAACCGCAGAGATATTCTTTGAGGACGTTCTAATGGCATTAGTATTTTACGGGATGCCTTTACTTGCAGAAAACAATAAACCTCGCCTATTGTACTATTTACGAAGACGTGGTTATAGAGGCTTTAGCATGAACAGGCCTGATAAAATATGGAACAAATTATCTGTAGCAGAAAAAGAAGTTGGTGGTATACCAAACTCAAGTGAAGATATAAAGCAGGCTCACGCAGCTGCAATTGAAATGTATATACAAGACCACGTAGGGATAAATCGCGAGGGTCAATTTGGTAACTGTTATTTTAATGAATTACTAAACGACTGGGCTAAATTTGATATAAACAAAAGAACAAAGCACGATGCATCTATTAGTTCTGGCTTAGCTATAATGGCTAACAATAGACATTTGTATAGACCAAATGCTCCTATACAAAAACCAAAGTTAAACTTAAGTATTGCTAAATACACAAACAAAGGCAGTACATCTAAATTAATTAAAAAATAAATATGGCAGAGTCTGTTATAAAAAATTATTTTCCTAGTCAAGTTGTAAGCGATGCTGAAAAGTTGAGTTACGACTATGGCTTAAAAGTTGCAAAAGCAATAGAAACAGAGTGGTTTTACAACAGTAGTAGTCACACTAGATATTCAGCTAATCAAAACAATTTTCATAATTTAAGATTATACGCAAGAGGAGAACAATCTGTACAAAAATATAAAGATGAGTTATCTATAAATGGTGACTTGTCTTATCTTAATTTAGACTGGACGCCTGTACCTATTATACCTAAGTTTGTAGATATAGTTGTTAATGGATTAGCCGAGCGTATGTATGATATAAAAGCATACTCTCAAGACCCTTACGGCGTTAGTCAAAGAACAGAGTATATGGAAGCTTTGTTAGAGGATATAAACATGAAATCTTATAATGATTTTGTTAAAGAAGAAATAGGTATTGACATTTCTAACTCAGATCAAGAAACTTTACCAGTTAACGAAGAAGAACTTGCTTTACACATGCAACTTACATATAAACAGTCTATTGAAATAGCTGAAGAGCAGGCTTTAAACGTTTTGTTTGATGGTAACAACTATGAGTTAATTAAAAAACAATTTTACTACGACTTAACTGTTTTAGGTATAGGCGCTGTAAAAACAAACTTTAACACTTCAGAAGGTGTTACTATTAATTATGTTGACCCAGCTGATTTAGTTTATTCGTATACAGAGTCCCCGTATTTTGATGACATATATTATGTAGGTGAGGTTAAAAATATACCAGTAAATGAATTAGCAAAACAATTTCCACACCTAACACCTGAAGACTTAGAAGATATTGTAAATAACAAAAGCTATCACCAAACAAACCGTGCTAACTCTTCAAATTATCTTAACGAGGTTGACAATAATAAAGTTCAAGTTTTATATTTTAATTATAAAACATATATGAATGAAGTTTACAAAGTAAAAGAAACAGGTAGTGGTGCTGAAAAAGCAATAGAAAAAGATGATACATTTAACCCACCAACAGAATCAACTGATTATTCTAGACTACAAAGAAGTATAGAAACTTTATACGAAGGTGCTTTAATACTTGGTACAAATAAGTTGCTTAAGTGGGAAATGTCTAAAAACATGATGAGACCTAAAAGTGATTTTACTAAGGTTAAAATGAATTACGCTATTGTTGCTCCGCGTATGTATAAAGGTAAAATTGAAAGTTTAGTAAGACGTGTTACTGGTTTTGCTGATATGATACAGCTTACACATTTAAAGTTACAACAAGTGTTGTCACGTATGGTGCCAGACGGTGTTTATTTAGATGCTGATGGTTTAGCTGAAATAGATTTAGGCAATGGTACAAATTACAGTCCACAAGAAGCTTTAAACATGTTTTTCCAAACAGGTTCTGTTATAGGTAGATCATTTACTTCTGAAGGTGAAATGAATCCTGGTAAAGTGCCTATTCAAGAAATACAATCAGGTTCTGGTGGTCAGAAGCTACAGTCACTTATAGGTAACTATAACTATTACTTACAAATGATAAGAGATACTACCGGACTTAATGAAGCTAGAGATGGTAGTACACCAGATAAAAACGCTTTGGTTGGTGTGCAAAAGTTAGCCGCAGCAAACAGTAACACAGCAACAAGACACATACTACAGTCTGGCTTGTTTTTAACTTCTCAGGTAGCGGAGTGTTTATCACTTAGAGTGTCTGATATTATAGAATACTCACCAACCGCCGACGCTTTTATTCAGCAAATTGGAGCTCATAATGTTGCTACGCTTAATGAAATGCAAAATTTACACTTATATGATTTTGGTATATTTATAGAGCTTGCTCCAGATGAAGAAGAAAAAGCATTATTAGAAAATAATATACAAGTTGCTTTAGCACAACAAACTATTGACCTTGAAGATGCTATTGATATTAGAGAAATAAAAAGCTTAAAACTAGCAAATCAACTGCTTAAACTAAGAAGATCGAAAAAAATTGAAAGAGATCAAGAGCTAAGCGAAAGAAATATACAAGCACAAGCAGAGGCAAATGCACAAGCACAACAAGTTGCAGCGCAAGCAGAGGTGCAAAAAAACATGGCACTTACAGAGCAAAAAACTTCTTTAGCTCAAATAGAAATGCAACTAGAGCTTCAAAAAATGCAAGCTGAAGGCGCACTTAAAAAAGAGTTAATGGAGCAAGAGTTTCAATACAACATGCAGCTTAGACAGATGGATAATGAAACTGTAAATAAAAAAGAAAAAGAAAAAGAAGATCGTAAAGACGAAAGAACAAGAATTCAAGCAACTCAACAAAGTGAGCTGATTGATCAAAGAAATAGTGCAAAAGCACCTAAAAACTTTGAGTCCGCAAGTAATGATAATATAGGAGGCGGATTTGATTTAGGTGCATTTGATCCTAGATAACAATTATTAACTATTATTATATTATATTATGGCAAAAAAGAAAAAGGTAACTGAAGAAGTTACAAAAGTAGACTTATCTAAAAAAGCTACACCTGAAGATAACGTTACAAAAGTAAACCTAGATAAACCAATAGAAAATGAAACCAAAGATGAAACTAAAGAAGATAACCCTGTCGACGAGGGAGTGGCTAGAGTCGATGAAAATGCCGATGCCGCAGAAAAACAAGAAGAAGTACAACAGGAAGCTGAAACACAAGAAACTCCAGTACTAGAAGAAATTACTGAAGAAGAAGTTAAAGAGCAAGCAGAAGAATTAACTGAACAAGTTGAAGAAGCTGTAGCTGAAGCTCAAGAGACTGGCAAAGCAATACCTGAAAATATACAAAAGCTAATGGATTTTATGGAAGATACTGGCGGTACATTAGAAGATTATGTAACGCTTAACCAAGACTTTTCCAGTTATGATGACATGACAGTCCTTAGAGAGTATTATAAAAAAACAAAATCTCATTTAACGCCTGAAGAAGTAGAGTTTTTAATTGACGACAGGTTTTCGTATGACGAAGAAGTTGATGAAGAAAGAGATGTTAAAAAGAAAAAAATAGCGTTAAAAGAGCAAGTTGCCGACGCTAAAGCCCATCTGGACAGGCAAAAGTCCAAATACTATGAAGAAATTAAAGCTGGGTCAAAGTTGACTCAAGAACAACAAAAAGCTGTAAATTTTTTTAATAGATATAACAAAGAATCAAAAGAAAACGAAGCGGTTCTTGAAAAACAAACAAATACTTTTAAAATGAAAACTAACAATGTTTTTAATAAAGACTTCAAAGGTTTTGATTATAACGTTGGTGATAAAAAGTATAGGTTTAATGTTAAAGATGCTAACAAAGTAAAAGAAAACCAAAGTGATGTTAATAATTTTGTCAAGAAGTTCTTGAATGAAAATAACGAAATGTCAGATGCAAAAGGTTATCATAAATCTTTGTTCACTGCTAACAACCCTGATGCTATTGCAAAACATTTTTACGAGCAAGGCAAGGCAGACGCTTTAAAAACAAGTGTTGCTAAAGCCAAAAACGTAGACATGAACCCTAGACAACAACATGGCGTTGTTGAAGCTGGTGGTATGAAAGTAAAAGTGTTAGGTAGTAATTCTAATGATTTTAAGTTTAAAATTAAAAACAAATAAAAACTAATTTAAAAAAACAAAAATATGGCAATTCAAGGAGGAGATAATTTAAACAAAGTGCCAGCTCCACAAAAGCAAGCACTTAATACAAATTATTTAGATTTCAACACAGATATGGGTTGGGCTCAACAATACCTGCCGGACTTGATGGAAAAAGAAGCTGAGGTTTTCGGACCTAGAACAATTTCTGGTTTCCTAGCACAAGTTGGTGCAGAAGAAGCGATGTCTGCTGACCAAGTTATTTGGTCTGAGCAAGGTCGTTTACACCTTTCATATACAGCATCGATGATTGATCACGATCAAGGTATTGGAGGTACTTTAGGATGTGAAATAGAAATTTTAAAAGATATTGACGGTAATGATCCAGGTAGTAATCATGGTATACGTGTAAACGATACTGTTATTGTAGCTGGTGGAACTGGTCAAACTTTTAAAGGTATCGTAACTGAGGTTAGTACAACAAACATTGAAGTTGTATCTTACACGGCTGATGATTCAGTTATTGCTAATGGTACTGATAACTGTAGAGTATTTGTTTACGGTTCTGAATTTGAAAAAGGTAGATCTTACTTAACTGCTGCTGGTTATACTGATGCTGGTGCTTATGGTACAGCTACTGATTCAAGAGGTGCTAACGAACCTAAGTTTAAAACTTACTCTAACAAACCAATTATCTTAAAAGATTACTACGAAGTTTCAGGATCTGATACTTCTAAGATTGGTTGGGTAGAAGTTACAACTGAAGGTGGTCAAGGAGGTTACTTATGGTACTTAAAAGCTGAATCTGAAACAAGATTAAGATTTACTGATTACTTAGAAATGTCAATGTTAGAAGGTGTTAGAGCTGAAGGTACTAACGACGCTGACTTATTTATAGGTGGTACTAATGGTGATGCTGCTGGTACTCAAGGTTTATTTGATGCTGTTGAAGATAGAGGTAATGTTACTACTGGTGTTACTGGTGTTAATGCTTCTACTGATTTAGCTGAATTTGATGCTATCTTAGCTGAATTTGATAACCAAGGTGCTATTGAAGAAAACATGATGTTTGTAAACAGATCTACTAGCTTAGCTATGGACGATATGTTAGCTTCAATGAATTCTTACGGTGCTGGTGGTACATCTTACGGTGTATTTAACAACTCTGAAGACATGGCGTTAAACTTAGGTTTTTCTGGTTTTAGAAGAGGTTCTTACGACTTTTACAAGTCTGACTTTAGATACTTAAACGATAAAGCTACTAGAGGTGGTATTAATGCTGTTGCAGGAGCTTCTGCGATTAGAGGTATTATTATTCCAGCTGGTACTTCTTCAGTTTATGACCAAAGTTTAGGTAAAAACCTTACTAGACCTTTCTTACATGTAAGATATAGAGCTTCACAAACTGATGACAGAAAGTTAAAAACTTGGGTTACTGGTTCTGTTGGTGCTGCTACATCTGCTTTAGATGCAATGCAACTACACATGCTATCAGAAAGATGTTTAATTACACAAGGTGCTAACAATTTCATGTTAATGAAATAAGCACTGTTTATTTAAGGGATCGAGGCTTCGGCCTCGACCCTTTATTTTATTAATTTTATTATATATTATATTATGGCAAAAAAACAAAAAACACAAGAGGTAGAGGTACCTGTTGTTGAAACACCAATTGTTAAAACAACAAAACCTAAAAAAGTTGAACCTGCAAAACCAAAGTGGGAAATAAAAGATAGAATTTATTATTTAAAAGGTAGTAAAAAACCTTTGTCTTATATGTTAAGAAGTTCTAATATTTATTATTTTGACGAAGAAAAAGGTTATGAAAGAGAATTAAAATATTGTCAAAATCAAAAAACACCATTTGTTGATGAAATGAAAGGTGATCAAAGATTAGAGCATGTTATTTTTAGAAATGGAACTTTGTTTGTTGAAAGATCAAAAACAACTTTACAAAAGTTTTTATCATTATACCACCCTCATAGAGATAATATTTTTTACGAATTTAAAGCAGAACAATCTGCAGTTCAAGAAGTAGAAACTTTAGAATTACAAGCAGATGCAATACTAGCAGCTAGAGACATGAGTATTGAAATGGCAGAAGCTGTTATGAGAGTAGAGCTAGGTTCTAAAGTATCTAAGATGAGTTCTAGTGAGCTTAAAAGAGATTTACTTATATTTGCTCAACAAAACCCTTCTTTGTTGTTAGAGTTAGTTAATGACGACAATGTTCAGCTAAGAAATTTTGGTATTAAAGCTGTTGAGTTTAAAATTATTAAATTATCTAAAGATCAAAGAAACTTTTTATGGGGATCAAATGATAGAGTTATAATGACAGTTCCATTTGACGAGCACCCATACACTGCTTTAGCGCACTGGTTTAAAACAGACGAAGGTATGGAAATATACCAACAAATTGAAAAACGATTAAAATAATCAAACTGTAGGAGCGGTCGCTCTTCGGGGCGATCGCAAACTACAATAAAAAAATATGGTAAATATAAACACGGTATACGAAACAGTACTAGCTCTTGCTAATAAAGAGCAAAGAGGATATATAACTCCTCAAGAATTTAATTTATTTGCCAACCAAGCACAAATGAGTATTTTTGAACAATACTTTTATGATTTAAATCAATTTTTAAGAGTGCCAGGCAATAACACTGCTTATGCTGATATGGTAAATTTATTAGAAGAAAAAATAAGTTTATTTGAAAAAACAAATACTACTGTTGGCGCTGGTAGCTCTTTGCCAAATGATGTTTATAAATTACAGCATGTACAATGGTTAAATCCTAGTAAAAATAGATATTATACAGCCGAGTATGTAGATACAAAAACATGGCTTCAAATGCAAGGAGTTCCTCTTGTTAAACCTACCGATACAAAACTAATATATATTAGAAGTAAATTTAAAATATCTGTTATTGGTGATACTACAAAAAACGTAAATGTAACTTGTAATTACATTTCAAAACCAAAAAATCCTAACTGGACATACGTTGTTGTTAATAAAAAAGCTTTATATAATGCTAACGCAAGTGATCACAACCACTTTGAGTTACATGAATCTGAGCAGACTGAGCTTGTTACAAGGATTTTAGCTTTAGCAGGTATAACTTTAAAAGATACTAATTTATATCAAATAGCATCTAACCAAACAAATAGCCAAACTCAACAACAAAAACAATAACAAATGCCAGATTATTCAAATAGAATTCAAAAAGATTATTACGAAGGAAACAACTACGGAGATTATCAATTTACTTCTTTAGATGATATTGTAAATACATTTTTAGTTGTTTATGTTGGAGAGCAAAAAATTATTAATAAAGCAAATAGAACAGATGTTGCTTTCCACGCTCAAAGAGCTATGCAAGAGTTGTCGTTTGATACTTTTAAATCTGTTAAATCTCAAGAAATAGTTTTACCACCATCACTTCAGATGGTATTACCTCATGATTATATAAACTACACAAATATTTCTTGGTCAGACAGTTCTGGCATACAGCACACGTTATACCCCACAAGTAAAACTTCAAACCCTTTTAAAATAAAACAAGATGTAGATGGTAACTATGACTTTTCAAGTTCTAACAACACTATTTCTGATTTTAAAAACAATGATTTCTCAACAGCTTTATCAAAAGTAAACGACTGGACCGCAACTCTTTCAAGAAAGAATGTGGTTGGTAACGGTCCAACAATTCAACCAAACCTTGTAACAACACAAGATGTGTTTAACGCTGTAAATGGCAAACTAACAGCAACAATACATAAAGAAGGTGATACTTCTACTACTCCAAACTTTGGTAGACATTATAGTTGCTGGCAAGCAGTAGACGTTACTGGTATTAACGAAGTAAATTTATCAGGTTTAGGTGTTGCGCCAGCAGATATAGCGGGTGCTGCAGGCGCTACAATAAGATTAGGTATTAGTTCAACACCAGGTGATGGTAAAACAAATCCAAATCAAGGTAGTCTTAGTGGTCAAACTTCTGGTGCAGCACTGAAAGGTCCTAATTTTATACCATATACTGCTACTGCTGATAATTTAGCTTATTTAGAGTGGGTTGGTGGTACAACATCAGACAGTGCAACTAAAAACTTAGAAAGTGTAAATGTAAGTAACTACGACCAAATTTTTGTTTTAATAACAATGTTTGTACCGGGTGATCTTAGTAACATGGTTAACGCTACTAATGTAACTTTAACTTTAGACGATGTTGATTTAACTTTTGATGGTGTTTACAATACTTTACAAGAAGACGGTGAGTCTACTACTTGGACTAACTTTAAATCAACTAACACATCAGAAAACAATAATCATGAATATGACACAGACAATTATGATTTAATAATTGGTAAAAGATACGGGTTAGATCCTCAGCATAGCCAAGTAAATGGTTCTTTTTATATAGATAATTTAAAAGGTTTAATAAACTTTAGCTCTAACATTTCAGGAAAAACTGTAATCTTAAAATATATAAGCGATAGTTTAGGTACAGACAGTGAGATGCAAGTACATAAGTTTGCTCAAGAAGCAATTTATAAACATATAATGTATGCTATTTTATCTACTAAAGCAAACGTACCTGAGTATGTTGTTAGAAGATATAAACAAGAAAAGTTTGCAGCAACTAGGCAAGCTAAATTAAGGTTATCAAACATTAAGCTAGAAGAAATAACACAGATACTTAGAGGTAAGTCTAAGTGGATAAAACACTAATATATGCCAGAAATTAAAAACACTTTCACTCAAGGTAAAATGAACCAAGACCTTGATGAAAGAATTGTTCCTAATGGACAGTACATAGATGCAATGAATATTAAGGTAACGTCGTCAGACGATGCTAGCGTTGGTGTTGTTCAGAATATATTAGGAAACAAAAGAGTAGAAAATTATGTGCCAGCCGGCTATGTGTGTATAGCAACTATTGCAGATGAAAAAACTAATAACATATATTGGTTTGTTACTAACGAATTTACACACTGTATATTACAATACAATTTAGAAGAAAACTTAACTAAATTTGTTTTAGTAGATAAAAATAATGACACTTTAAAATTTACTCAAAATATTATTACAGGTATAAATATTATTGATGACTTATTGTTTTGGACAGATAATTACAGTGAACCTAAAAAAATAAATATAAATAATTGTATACAAGGTACAGATCAAAGCTTTAATGATTTAGACAGTACACCTCACACTAAGCTAGTTGTTAATGGGGTTGTTCTAGTTGATAATATTAAAGAAAAGCATATTACTGTTGTTAAAAAAAGCCCTAAACACCCACCTACAATAACAATAAACAAACCTACCGATCCGAACACACCAAAGTTGTTCGAACAAATTTTTCCTAGATTTTCTTTTAGATATAAGTATGAAGACGGGGAGTATTCCTCTTTTGGTCCTTTTACTCAAGTAGTATTTAATCCTGTATATGTTGCTGACAAGTATGGTAGAGAAGACGCTTATTCTACTAAAGACTCTCATAATTTAGCAATGGTAAATCAAATAAAATCTATTGAAATATCTAACTTTATTTCTTCTAACACACCAAAAGACGTTAAGCAAGTTGAAATACTTTACAAGGAAGATGGGTCTACTGTAGTTTTTTCTATAAAAACAATTGATTATGATGATATTGAATGGTCTAACAATACTTACACGCTAGAGTCAGAAACTGTTTTTGCAGCAGTACCTTCAAATCAATTTTTAAGACCTTGGGATAATGTTCCTAAAAAAGCTTTAGCACAAGAAATAACTGGTAATAGAATTGTTTATGCAAATTATACACAAGGGTATGATTTATTTGGGTTTGGTAATGTTAAAGTAGATAATAAAATTAATGCTAGCTTTGACTTAAGACAAAACAACTTAACTTTTGATGATGGTGGTTTGCCATCTTTAAAAACACAAAGAAATTATCAAGTAGGTTTTGTTTGGGGTGATAAGTACGGTAGAGAAACACCTGTATTTACTTCTGAAGAAGGTGGTGTTAACATACCTTGGTACGATGTTAACTTAGGGTATTTAGCTAGTCAAAGTTTATTTTTAAAAACAAGCCTTGCTACTTTTATACCTACTTGGGCTGACTATTATAAAGTTTATGTAAAAGAAACATCTGGAGATTATTATAATCTACTTATGGAAAAAGCATATCCACAATCGCATATGAATGTTTTTGATTTTGAAGAAGACCGCGTTTGGCTTGCCTTTCCATCTGCAGATAGAAATAAAGTTTCAGAAGATGATTATTTAATTATTAAAAAACAACTTACTGGTGATCATAGTCAAATACTTTTAGAAAATAAATTTAAAATATTAGATATACAAAACGAAGCTCCTGATGCTATAAAGTTTGAATACACATCGCTTGGTAAAGCAACACAACAAAGTGATGGTGGTGGAGGTGGTTATTTAAGTTCTAGTTTGTTTCCAAGCACTGAGTTTAGGATTGACCAAACAGTAGATATGGTTTACGTTGAAAAAAATGAGTGGTTAAACACTTTAGGTGGTGCATCTTTATCTCCAGACAATGATAATGATAATCTACATGTTAAAGATTTATATATTTATTGGGCAAGCGATGGTACTGAGTCAGAAAGATATAAAGTGGTTGGTATTAATGTTTTAAGTACTACTTATAGGCTTAAACTACAAAAACCTATTAAAATACACGATGCACAATTAGCTGATATTGGCGGTGTAGAAAATGACCAAACAACTGTTTTAAAAGCTGATTTACAGTTTTTTATTGATAGAAAAGATGAAAAAGATACTGATGAGTTTTCTGGTAAGTTTTTTGTTCAAATAGTTTATAAGCCACCAACAATGCCAGAACAAGACTTGGGTGTTAATTCTCCAAGAAAAATTACCAACCAAATTCAATCAAACTGGTTGTATGACGTTATTGCTACAGACAGTTTGGATGCTAACGGTATTATAAATGTTGGTACTGACAGCGCTCCTCCAGATGAAACAACTTTGGAAGTAAATGCATTAAGTCCAACAAATACGGAAGAGTTGTGGGGTACTTTAGCTGCTGCTATGAGCACAAGCGAAAGAGGGTTTTTTATTGATAATATGTATATGGTTGCTGGGCAGCCTAGCGATACATTTAGCGCAAAGCTTTCTGGAAAAACCTGGATTGGTATGTATGAGGGCCTTGCTAGTCCAACACCTAGGTGGGAAATTATTGATTCGTCTGGTACTTATGGCTGGACTGATTCAAATATTGCTAGTCCTTTACCAGGCAACCATTTTCCACCACTTGACCTATTATCATATAATCCAAGACCTTCAAGTTTTTATGGTGGCAATAGAGTTTTAGATGTTACTCACGCAATGAATGGTTTAGAAGGGTTTTTAACAACTGAAGGTCAACACACAGGAAATACAATTGATAATTTAGGGTCTATTGACGGTTACAGAAGGTGGAGAGGCGAGTCAAACTTTTTGTTTCCTTTAGCTGGAAAAGCCGACGATACTTACCAGCCTTTTGATGTTAGTATACAAGCGCCAAGCCATGGTGATCAACCAAACACGGAAGGCAGGTATTTTATACATTTATCTTTTTTAGCGCCAGGTGTAGATTTACACGATGGTGTTTGGACGTTATTAAATAGCGCAGCAGAGCTAAAAGGCGTTAATAGTGTTGGTAACCATATGCAAGCAATATGGGGCGGCGGTATTTTTACTAACGGTGTAGATATTCTTGAGATGGAAGGTAATTATAGTACTGACGGGTTGTTAACTCCTTTACTAGGAACACCTGGCCCTGGCGTTGGCTATGGCTACGATTTAGGACCAGCAAACATATATAGAGTTAAACACGAAAACCAGTGGAACCCTGCGTATGGTGGCACAACTGATGAAAATAAAAAAATACAAGAATTTATTGATAATATTGTAAAAGGCGCAGAGTTTCATTTTTCATCTGATACAAACAAAACAAGATTTAAAATAATAGGTGATAAAAAAGTAAAAAGAATATATAACCACACACCTTGGATAGCACAATACAAGTGGAAAGGTGTAAATTCAACAAATCCAACTATTGATAACGGTGATTTTGAATTATGCGATAATAGTGTTGACGAGGCTGCTAGTAAGTGGCTTACAAATACTTCAGACGATGATTTGTTTGAAAAAACGGGAAACACGGATTCACTTCAAAATAAAATTACTGATTTTGGAAAAGCTAATAATAGAAGAGTTGTTTATATATTTGAAGTAGATACAAACCCTTTAGATGTTGCTGATGTAAATACTCTTTTAACAGATGCTGATGGCTTTGATTCTAACAACTCATTAGATATTGTTTTTACTTCAAGTAGCCCTAACGTTTTACTAAAAGATTTAATTAAAGGCGCTGCAATATGGGAGACAGAAGCTAAGCCAGGTGAAAATTTAGATCTTTATTATGAGGCTAGCCAAGCAATACCATTATACTTAACAAACGAAACAAACGAGCTTTTTGCACCTATAGGTTCAAAAGTAGAAATACTACTTGACGAAGCTAGAAATGGTAAAGTTCAAATTAATTCAGATGTATTTATAGAATCTTGGGATAACGCTGAGGTAACAGTAACGGGTGGCGGTGATGGTAGTGATTTTGGCTTTAATGTTAAAAATGCAGCTTTAGAAGACATAGACTATACCAGTGCACAAATAAGATTTTTTAGACCAAACGGTAGTTACACTACAACTCGACTAACTGGTATTCCACAACCGCAAACCACAGATTTTGTAGCTATATTTAATTTAGACCCAACTTTAGATGCTGCTATGGAACAAGGTTTAAGTTACTCTAATTGTTATTCTTTTGGTAATGGTATAGAGTCAAATAGAGTAAGAGATGATTTTAATGCGCCTAGTATTTCTAAAGGTGTTAAAGCTTCGTTAGTTTTAGATCAAGAATACAAAGAAGAAAATAGAAAAAATGGTTTAATATACTCTGGTATTTATAATTCTACTTCAGGTGTAAACAATTTGAATCAGTTTATAATGGCTGAAAAAATTACTAAAGATTTAAACCCAACATATGGTAGTATACAAAAATTATTTCAAAGAAGAATAAGTTTAGTTGCTTTTTGTGAAGACAGAACTATAAGTATAACTTCTAATAAAGATGCTTTATTTAACGCTGACGGCAACTCACAGTTAGTATCTACAAACGCTGTTTTAGGTGATGCAACGCCTTTTGTTGGTGATTATGGTATATCTAAAAATCCAGAATCTTTTGCAAAAGAAAGTTATAGAGCGTATTTTGCTGACAAACAAAGAGGTGCAGTTCTTAGATTATCAATGGACGGTATAACACCTATTTCAGACGCTGGTATGGATGATTATTTTAGAGATAATTTAAAAATAGCAGGTGAAGCCATAGGTAGCTACGACACTCATAGTAGAAATTACAACTTAACATTAAAATACGCTAGACAAGGTAGTAATATTATAGCTAACAGCTTTATTAGCCTTGGCACAGGTTCTACAAGCAGTTCTTTTTCTAACACAATAGAAAATTATAATATAAATGCATTTACACAATATCAACCTGCAACTTTAACTTTGTCAAATTGGTTTATAAATGGAAATATAGACGTAGGAACTACAATAACAAATTATAACGAAATACCTGCTGGAAGTTTAATTCCAGAAACTTTTACTACTACTACAACTGTTACAACAGCAAGAAGTTTTATTTTAAATAACTTTACAAATGGAGTTGTATACAATCAAGGATTTGAAACTTCATCTAATTGGGGCGCTTTTTCTAATTCAAGCGATCCAGTAGGAACTTGGAGCTCTTCAGGTGGTTTTCCTAGAGATCCTTTTAGTGATAAATCTGGAAACACAAATGTGGAAAGACAATACCAATTAAAAGTTACTTACGATGCTAGGTTTGGGTCTAGCACAGCAATACCATTTCCAGAAGGTCCACCTTTTAGTAATTCACAAACTGGTAATAGTGTAAATGAAGACGGTGATATATGGTGGTACAATGGAACTCATGACGATAGTTTCGGGTTTTTTGACGATGAGTGGCCAGCAACTCAAACAACAGAGCCTGGTGATGGAGACATTGGAGATGGTGAAACTAACACAGAAGGTGTAGTTTTAAGTAAAACTAGTGAAGAATTACTTTTTCCAGGGGAACACAAGCCTTATGACAACAACGGGACACAGGGCCCTAATAACACTACAGTACAGAGTAACGTGTTAAGCTTTCAAGATGAAAATGGAGCTACGCCGTTTGCTTCTGCAACAGACACCGCGGTGTTTAACGGTGAAGAGGTACAAGTAAAAGTTGGATTTAAAAATCCAGTAGAAGAAGGTGGTATGCAAAATGGCATTAACCCAAGAAGAATACAAATTACATTGTATAATGAATGGAACTCTTTTGATAGAACTGCAATTGATCAGTCTAAAATATTTAACGAAGCAACTTCTACATACGATGCTAGTGATCCTGATACTACTGAATTTAGAACTTATTCCCACACACCTGCTACAGGTACTTATGAAAACGAAGGTATTAGTGGTTGGGACACAGATTTAACATCAACTCATCGATACGCTATTAATCCTAGCGTTGAGTTTGATAATATTAATGATACAACTGATGCTTTGCATACCCATGAAGTTTATTTTAAGTTTAGTGATGGTACTACTGATGATAAAATATTAATAGATAATTTACAAGTTGGTATTAAAGTATTAGATGATAACAACGTTAACCCACACGGTATAATTACTTTTATTCAAGTAGTTAAAAGATTTGCTCTTCAACAACCAGAAGTATTCACAACGTCTAGCACATCTGATAACAACGCAATGCCAGCCACCGCAATATCAGCTTTTGCAATAGTAAATCACGATGTGTCAAACCATTCGTTATTGGGACCTGGTAACTTATTTAAGCCTCCTTTTCTTTCAAGAGCTACAGACGTAACTTCTGGTTACGGTCCTAACTTTGCGGCTTTAACCACAACAACGCTTACTCAATTCAAACCAGACGGAACAACGCTAACAGGTAACACTGCAACATATCAATTTCCATCAAGTGGTAATGTAAGTAACGGTACTGTTGTTTATGACGACGGTTCTAGTGGTGTTGGTATGTTTCCAAATACATCTACTTTTGGAGGAGGCGCAAACTCTTCTGGAGGTATAAATCAAAGTGGTGGTATAGCGCCGGTAGAAAATACAGATGATGTTTTTGTTTTCTTAAACAGTAGAACTGACGACACTATTATGAATCAAGTTGCAAACGTCAACCTTAATACAGATGATTGGTATTTTATTGATATACGTTACAACGGTACTCCTTCAGTGCCAAATGATAAAATAACTATTGATTCTACACAAAGCGCTGATGGAGTTGAGTTTGAAGAAGTAAGCACAGATATTTATGGTACAAGTGAAGATGTTTTAAGGGCTGTATTTCAAATAGATTCTTCTCAAGACACAAACAATAGGCTTAGAATTTTAATACCTAAAGATGTTAGTATAGAAATTGAAGGTATTCACGCACAACAAATAAACGCAACTTACACTGGAGGTACTATAGACGATTGGTCTTTTAACCCTGATCCAAACCCGCCACAACATTCTTTTGATGTTGCAACTATATATGGTAGTTCTAATGGTATAGAGTTTGATGCAAGCAGTGGTTCTCAAAGATTTATTTTTCAGCAGCTAAACACAATACCAGTACAAAATACTGGTGGTTATAAATTTAGCTTTACACTTAGTAACTACGCTTCAGGATATTTACATTTTTATGTTATTGGAAAAGATGCTTCTGGCGCTGATCAAGGTATAGTATTTAAAAAGTCTGACGCTGAAATTTATCAAGACGGTGATTACTATGTTGATTTTAATTTTGATGGTGGTGCTTATGATTTGTTTTTTGATGATGGCTCAGGTCCTGTTTCACTTGGTACAAGTAATCAATATTTAAATGAATACACTGAAAAAGTAACATTTTTAAGTAATAGTAATGATGGTTTTACAGGTTGTGTAACAAATATTAGACTTGTAGATCAAACAATTGTTTTTAGTGGAGGTTCAGTAGATAACTTTACAATTGAAGGTTTTGACCCTACGTTAGACGACTTTATAACTTTTGAAGACCTAGGTAGTGGTGAAGGTCAAGTTTTATTTAACAACGCACCTATAACAGGGCCGCTTGATGACGTTAGAATACAACAGGGAATAAGCGTTAATATACTTGAAGATGACACGTATAAGCTTAAGTTTGAACATGATATTGCAGCAGGTGGTTCTATAGGAGTTTATTATTATAGTTCAAATGGTAACAAAGGTTTTAAAGTTAACAGCATAAGTGGAACTGGGACTTACAACATAGTACATACCATGAATGAAGACTGGACTGTTGGTCATGAAATTGATACTTTGGTTTTCTTTGTAGATACTGATGGTACTACTGGTAGCATAGATAATATAGTTTTTAACCAAGAATTTTTAATACAAGACGATTTTCCATCAACAATCAGTTATAGTGAAAAAGTTAGAGGCTGGGTTAGTAAAAAATCTTTTATACCAGAACAAGGTAATAGCATAGCTGGTGAGTATTTTACTGTTAAAAACGGTGGCTTGTTTTTGCATAACGTAGAAATAATAGATATTACTAGTGGTCATGATACTAATAGAAATACTTTTTATGGTAACCATGTTGATTCTACTATTACCGCTGTTTTAAACGAAAACCCTTCTTCTGTAAAAATATTTAATACTTTAAACTACGAAGGTAGCCAGTCTAATGTAATTGCAGGTGACGCAGCTGTGCCAGTTGGTGGAAACACTTATAATACGTTAGACACATATAATTTAATTGAAGACAAAGGCTGGAGTGTAGAATATTTAAAAACAGACAAACAAGAAGGTACTTTAAACGAATTTATTGAAAAAGAAGGTAAATGGTTTAATTATATCAAAGGACTATCTACAGACATAACAGATATAAAAACCTCTGATTTAAGCTTTCAAGGACTAGGAATTGTTAAAAAAATTGATCTTAACGTATAATATGAATACAAAAACAATTAACTCTGTACAAATAAATCAAAGCAATATGTCTGCCGCTGCACAAACAAGGTTGTTAAAAGTAGTTGGCGAAGCGGGCGCTAGCTTTATTGCTAATGTTGTTAAAATAAATGGAACTGGAAAAGAAAGCTATTATAATTTTAAAACAAATGCTTTTACAGATGCTTTTGTTGCTGCAAATGCTTTAAAAACAACTATGGGTTCTAGTATTTTTTCAACACCTATAAACTTTCCGGCAGACGCTAGTGGTGATGTGTATAGCATAATTGTAATACCTTCAAAAAATACAGTACTAAAAAATAACAATGGAGTTATAAACAAAAAAATAACTCAAGTTGGACAAACAACACTTGTTTTAGAGGTTGATGAAGGTAGCGAAATTAATTCTGCTTTTCAATCAAAATACACTGCTCACCCGCCAGATACAGCCGTTTCTAGTGTAGGATCTACTGTGCAAGTTAGGTCTACAAATGTTCCTATTGCTTGGACTTTAACAAACGCGGCTAGTGACACTCATGGCTTTGGCCTTATGCTTCCTAATAGACCAGCTTCTAACCAATTTATAATACCAGATTCATATTGGTTCACCCAACAACTTCAAATTGTAAATGGAGCTATAACTAGCTCTACAACACTAGTCTTAGACAGCGTTGTTAATTTAATTGTTGGTATGACACTATCACAGACATCTGCTGGTAGTATATCTGGCGCACCTGTAATAACAGCTATAAGCGGTAATACTATCACACTTTCTGTTGCTCAATCTCTTGGCGATGGCGTTACTCTTGGTTTTAGAGCTTATGGTCCAACTTTAATAAGCAAAGTGTTTGGCTTAAATATAGTTTTTAATAACTTTATTGCAATAGGAACTCAATTAACAAAAACAGTTAGAACAGATACAACTTTCCCAGCGTCTGATGGTGCTGTAACTCTTAACTTAAACGGTACATATGGCGTTGCTGGGGCTAGCTTAGTTAGAATAACTGGCTTTAACATAAATGAAAATGCAAACAATAACTTAGTGACAGGTGTTACTGCAAGCGCTACAGCTGGTGGTGTTAGTGTTACTTTTGCAGGGGCTGCAGACGATGTTGTTTCAGCTGTTGTACCTGTTGGAACTAAGATTTACGTAAACGGTTCTCATCAAGAAATAAAAATAACTGGTACTGTAGTTGTAAACAAGTACCCAGAAACAAACGCTAAACTAAAGCTTGATTTAACTAAATTTATAACACACGGAGCAGCAACAGCATAAAACATGGATAAAATAACATTAGGAAATAACATACAAAGCAATTCTTTACAAATTGGAGACGATGCATATTACGTAACTTTAACTGATAGTTATGGTAATAGTGATCCTAAGCCTCTTGGTAAAATAAAAACTATTAAACGTGACTATATAGAGGTAGATCCTGGCGATGGTGACTTGCAAGAAGGTGATTTTATAATGTTTTCTAAAAATAAAGAAGTGAATAATAATAGTTTGCTTGGTTATTATGCCGAGGTAAAACTAACAAATAATTCAACTGATAAAATAGAGTTATTTGCCTTAGGTTCTGAAGTAACAGAAAGTAGTAAATAACACATAAAAAATGTAACTATAATAGATATGAATAATAAATTAAAAAAAAGCCCTTTAAAAGATGGTGGGCTGCTTCTTTCAAACCCAGCGGTTCAATCTGCTTTAATTGGTGTTGGTGGCAGTTTACTTGGTAGTCTTTTTGGTAGAAAAAAAAGAAGAAGACAAGAAAGAAAAGAAAGAGAAGCTGAAGCCGCTTACAACGAAAGAATGAAGGCGTATGAAGATATGGAGTACACTCCTATTGACCCTAGCATTGTAGATCAAGAAAATTTATTTGAAGACATGGAGATAGATATGACTGGATTTGAAATGCAAAGAAAAGCTTTTTTACAATCACAGGCAAACATACTGCAAACGCTGCAATCTACAGGTGGAACATCTGGAGCGGCTGGTTTAGCCCAAGCGCTAAGCATACAAGCTGACAAACAAACAGAGCAGATGGGTGTTACTGTTTCACAAATGCTAAATAGAAGTAGAGAGTTGAGAATAGAAGAAGACAGTAGAATAAATCAAGCAATGACACAGATAGAATTAGCAAATGCTGAAGGAGCTAGACAATTTGAGTTAGAACAACTAACAACATTATTAGGTGTAGACGCGCAAAGATTAGCTGGTGCTAGAGGCCAGATAGCTGCAAGAAGAGCGCAGACAGGTAGTATACTAGGCGCTCTTGGTCAAATAGGTGGTGGTTATTTATCTGGTGGAGGTAAAATACCTAATTTTTCTAGTTTTTTTAAAAATAATAACTCAAAAGTAAATAGTGAATATCCTAGTCCTATAATGGATCCGGATGCATAAAAATTATAAATATGGCAAATAACGCAGTAATAGAAGCAGCTAAAATAGCTAACCAGCCTCAAGAAGATGGTCTTTTAAAAGGCTTTATACAAAGTATTGGTTCGCTAGCGACTGGTATGTTACAAAGACAGGATAAAGCTAAAAAGAAAGCTGCTGTTTTAGATAAAGCTTATACTGGTAAAACAGATATAAAAAGTGTTTCAGATATTGTTTTTAAAACAAAACAAAAAGTAAAAGATGGAGAACTAACTGTAGAGCAAGGCGTTCAAGCTTTGCAAGGTTTTTCTTATGACGTAAACAAATATCTTCCTGAAATAGATAAGTTGATGAAAGATTTTAGTGCTAGTGGTTTTTCAAATGCTAGCGATAGTAAACATGCTTTATTGCAAAATTATGTAACTAGCTATACTCTTGGAGAATTAAACCAACCAATTAAAGTAAACGGTAAAGTTATAGACGCTTTTATACAAACAGACGCTGTTGGTAACTTAACTATGATGGGTGCTAATGGTGAGCAAGTTCCTTTTTCAGAGGTTGCTGCTGAGCTAAGAGGCATGGTTCAAAAAACAGACGGTGATAAAGGCGCTGGTTATATGAATAATTTTCTTGGATCTAAATTTAAATATGGTACTGAATCTAAATATGAAGAGTCAAAAGATTTATTATTGTCAAACTTAGATAAATCAATGAGAGACGAAAACTCTAAAATGTCTATGCTTTTTGATAATAAATATTTTGCTAAAGGTGTTGAGCACACTTTTGCTGACCATTACATGGAAACAGCTATGAGTCAAGCAGAGAGAGATGAAATAAATAATGAAATTAAGAAAATAAAAGATCCTAGAGCTAAAGAAAAAGCTAAGAGCATGGCTGTAATAAATATCATGAAAGAAGATGAAAATACAGAAGAAGACATTAAAAGTTTTTTTGATAATTTGATAGAAATGAAAAGGCCTGTAAAAAACACTTCAACACCTAGTTTTAAAACTATTGAGTACACAAGCTTACAGAATGATTCACCTGAGATTTTCAATATTAAAATTGACGTTTCAAAATACACTAAAGACGAAGCAAAACAACTTAATGTGGCTGAGGTTATTATTAATTCTGCGCACAGTATTGGAGAAAGTGATGTGGCAAGTGCAAAAGCTTTACAAAAATACAACCTTGAAAATAATACAGGTTTAGGTATAGAATTAGTGTTAGGTGGTAAAACACCAGATGGAGATCAAAAAGTTTATTATAGAAAAAGCATGCAAGGCGGAGAAGGCGCTGAGGTACGTGTAAGTAACGAGTTTGTTTATGATGATAATGAATTGATTGATAAACTTATTCTTCCAGACGTGTTTAACAACACAAAAGGAGCTCCAAAATTTAAAGGAAATGTTTATAACGATATTTTTAACCACCTCCAAAATATACCTTGGAATTAATAACACAGTATGACTGAAACTTATTATCTTAATGGCAAAGCATACACTTTTGAAACGCAAGAGGAGTTAGACGCGTGGCTATTAGAAAATCCTGGTGCAAGCACCGTGGATAATAGTGTTGCAGAGCAAGATGCTACTTTTGTTAACCCAGCTGTAATTCCAGATCAAATTGGTAATCTTGTTTCTGACGAGCCTCTTAATATTGAAATGAGCGAGCAGGAGCAATTAGAATTTGATACAAAAAGAGATGAGCAACGTCAAAAACAAATAGAAGGTCAAAAAAATTATTTTAGAGAAAAAGCAATAAAAGAAAAAACAGGTTTGTCACCTTCTCAATACCCTCAAATACAAGTAGGTAGTGAAGATCAAACTTACATGGGGCAAACAACAAGTGTTCCAATAATGGAAACTGTTGATCTTGATAAAATGGAAGAAATAGCAGCTAACGTAACCGCTGAGTATAGAGATGAGCTTGGCCTTTTTATGTCTGATGAGTTTGAAACTTTAAAAAATATGGCTGAAGACCCTATGACTTATGATGTTGAACTAAACACTATTCATGATCGTGTTTTTAGCGCTTTGCAAGAAAAATATCCAGGACTAAATAAAAGAGAGTTTATGGATATATCTGGTGGTATGAAAAACAATACTATATTTCAAACTACCTTAAATAATATTACCGCAAAAAGCTTAGAGTTAGACGCTGCAGAAAATTTAGTTGGAGCTGTAACTTTAGATGATGGTATTTTAACTGGTATTAACAAAAAAATAGAATTAAATTTTAGCACAAAAGAACTTGCTAAAAGAGATATTATTGCCAATATAAGAAACGCAAATAGAGAGCTAAACGAGTTAATATTTTCTGAAAATCCTGATGAATCTAGGATTAAAGAATTAAAATCTAAAGTAAGAAAATATCAAGATGATATAAAAAAGTTAGCAACTACAGAGCGATACATGCCAGTCGGGTTTGGTGGTTTTGGTGGTACTACTCCAGGAACTACTGGTCCATTATTTAAAGTTGACATTGTTGATGAAAAGCTTGCTAGTTCTTATATGGATAACGAAACCACAAAGTATCGCCAAAGAAAAATAGACGAAGCAAAAAAGAACATGAAAGGCAACGTGGGTACACAAGTTGCTAATGAGCATGCTAAAAACCCTAGGCTAACAGATTTTCAAGCGCATGATTTATTGTACAAATCAAAAGCTTATAATTTGCAACAACTTTGGGTTTCTGGAAATAAAGAAACAATTAATGTAAAGTTAAATAGTGCTGGTAGCTCACCAGAACTATATCAAAAATTACTTGAAGGTGGTTATGTAAGTAAAGAACAAAGAAAAAACCCTGGAAGCAAGCTTAGTATAGATGTGCCTATAAAAGCTTTGTTTGACATGGGTTATGATGGTAGAGATTTTGAAGGCGCTGATAATTTTTTTAGATTTACTGATGTAAGTGATGAAGATAAAAATAAACTATTAAATTACGAATCAGCAGTATATAGAAATTTAGGTGAGCTTGAATCTCTTTATGAAATAACTTATATAAACAATGATCCTGAGACTTTTGATAGAGGTGGTGGTTTTGGAGAGTTTGCAAGATCAACTATTTCGGCTGTAGCAACACACTTTACAGATATTGCCCCACAAGAAGCTGATAAAATTGCTTCTATGGGACCTGGTTCTACAGACGCAATAATGCTTCAAGAGTTTGAAAAGCTTGGTAATACTTACAACGAAACTTATAAAGATGCTATAGCTGAAGGTGTTGTTGATGAGTTAGGTTTTACAGCGGAACAAATAAAAGCTATAGATAAAACTTTTGGAGAAGAGGTTGGTGAAGGTTTTGGCCATTTTGTACCTATGCTTATGGAGCTTGGTGTTATATCAGCTGCTACTGGTTTTACTATGACAGCAACGGGTTTTGCTAGAACATTAGCTACAATGAGAAATGCTGGTGGTTGGAAAAAAGCTCAATACCACGCTATAATGACAATGGTTGAAGAAGGTAAAATGTTTACAGCTGGGTTTGATCCAGGTGCGGGTGCTGGTTTTTATGCTGGTGGTCAATTAACAGCAGGTGTTAGCCCGTTTAAAAAACGATTTAAATGGCTAGATCCTTTATTTCAAAAAGTAATAAAAGGTGGTCCTGTAGGTGTTGGTTCTGTTCAAATAGCAACTGTCTTGGAAGCTGGAATACAGGACTTATTAGGTAATTCAGATTTTCAAGCAACAATAGATACTTATTATGGTGATTTAACTTTTAAAGATCTTGTTGTTGAAAGTCTAGTTTTTAGTATAGCTGGCGCAACGCACGTTAAGAGAACTGACTTTATGTCTACTAGACGTAAATACGAAGCTATAACTGAAATTGACAATAAGATGAACGACTTGATGAAAAGCGAGTCTGGAGAAAAAGGGCAAAAAGGATTTGAAAGAGGTATGGCTACTGTTTTCCGTTTAGATGCAGAAGGAAATCTTGTTCGTATTAGACCTGAAGGTTATGAAATGATGAGCACTAAAGACCAAGCTAAATGGGAAGCTTTAAACGAAGCTAAAAGAAGTTTAGAGGCTATGACAAAATACGAAACAACTGCCATAGAGCTTGACCCTAACAACAAAGACTTTGAGTCTAATGTTGATAAAATGTATACTCAACCGATAAATGAAACGTTAAAATCTGTTAATAAAGAGTTTGAAGGTTTTAGAGTTGAGTTTACTGAAAACGCTAAAGACCCTAGATTTCCTGAAGGGGCAGACGGCGCTGCTTTTTTACCTGGCAAAGGTAAAGATCCTGGTGTTGCTTTGTTTTTAAAAAGTAAGTTTACTCCAGAAAAACTAACGCACGAGGTTTTAGGTCACGCCGGTCTTGAATCTTATTTTAATCGTAATCCACAGGCAGAAGTTAAATTTCAAAAAAATATATCTAAACTATTTGAAAAGTTTGATTTTCAAGCTTACGATGGAACACCACTTGGTGAGTTTATAAGTAAAAATTATAGTAAAGAAATTGGAGCTGGAAATAACATAAAACCAAGGGAGTTTTTTGCTTACATGTTTGAACTACTAACTGATCCTAAAATATATTATCAAAAAGTAGCTCCATCATTTTTTAAAGAAGCAAAGCAAGAAATGCTATCTGTAATTGAAGAGTCAACAGGTATGAAACCTAAAATTAGAAATGTAAAACAATTTGTAGAGTTTATTGGTAGACTATCTATGGACGCTAGAAGAGGTTTAAACATACAAACTAAAGTAGCTAGACTTGCTGATTTAGAAGATTTAGATTTTCTTGGTATAGAATTTGTTGTAAACAAAGAAAAGAATACAGAAAAAGCTTTAAACGAAGGTTATAGCTCTAAAAACATAAACAGACAAAAAGAAGTGTTTTTAGATAATAAAAAAGAATCAGAAACAATAGACGCTGAAGGTAAAAAACAAGAAACACCTCTTTACACTATTGATAAACATGTTTTTGATCCAAATACTGGAAATATCAAGTATGAAAGTTTAGAAAAGTTTATGCGTACTAACGATTATGCTCAAGTTTTTGAAAAAATATTAGGTCCTCAATCAATATTTAATTCTCTTTTAAGAAAAAGTACAGATACTAAAGGTAGAAAAATAGCTCAAGGTGTACCCGAAAGATTCTTGCCAGATTTTGTAGAAAAAGTAAAAGAAAAATTATTTCCAAGACTTACTAAAAACTTTAATCCAAAAAAAGGTGGTGGTAGCTTATATGGTTATATTACTGAAATAGCAATACCTTTTGAAGCTGCTAGAGTAAGAGAAGAGTATGTTAAAGGTAAAACAGATATGCTTTCTTTAGATAAAAAAAGTGAAGGTGGTAAAACAGCTATGATAGAGCCAGAAGCGCCTAAAAGTGATTTACTTGAAAGACTTGAAACAGAAATAATAATACCAACTAAAACACAAAAAGAAATAGAAAAAGGTCCAGAGCAATATGTGGACATGATTAAAAACAGTTTTAAAACTGAAAAAGAAAAAGAAAAATACAATAAAGATATAGATAAAGCTGTTGTAGAAGCAGATATAAATATAGATTTAGAAAAACTTACTTACAAAGATATTAAAAGCGAAGTTGGTGGTGTAGTTAAAATTACTAAAAAAGATAAACAAGGCAATTTAATAATAGATCAAAAGACAGGTGCACCTAAACTGTTTACTCCAACAAAAGAGGCTGATGCTATGCCAGCTGGAAGATTACCTAAAGTTTTAGAAATTGTATCAGAAAAATATGGTATACCTTTAAAAAGGATGTTAGCTAACCAAACATTAAATGATAAGATGCGTAAAGCAGCTAGAACTCGTATATCACAAACAGTTAATAGTTGGAAAAAAGCTTTACCTGAAGGAGAAACAATTAGCGGTACAGCTACAGGTGTTGGTAATACTTCTTGGAAGTTTTTGTATAATTTTGAAGGCGCAAGAGGAAGTTTTGCTGAAGGTAAAACAGCTGCTGGTAAAGAAGTTGTAAGTAAAAGAAAAGATATAACTACTCAAGAAATACTAGACGCTGTTGGTATTGACGCTAGTGGAAACTTTTTAGGTGGAACAAAATATGACTCAGCTATAAAAGAGTATATAAAGCTAGAAACGCAGTGGACAGCTGTTCAGTCAATGAGAAAAACCGGTGAGGGTAGATTTACAGAAGCTGCTTTAGCAGAAACTGGATCTGGTAGGTCTGAAGCTTTGGCTAGTAAAATGATAAAAGAGTTTAGCGAAACATTTGGATTAAGTGCTTCTAAAACTCAAGATATATTTATTAACTATGCTATAGGTAGTAAATACTTAGTAGATAAAAAGTACCAAACATTTTTAGACAGATTTAGTAAGCACGAATTTTTTACAGGGTTTGGTGGATCAGTATGGACATCTCTTGAGCAAAAAGGTTTAAAAGGTAAAGCTATACAGACTAAATTTATGGTTGAGTTTAATAACTATTGGGATAGTTACACTGGGCCTTTACCAGAAGGTGTTACAGCTAAAGATATTAAAGCTTTAAAGCCAAAAGCTTTTTACAGTGAAAGCAAGGGTAACGTATTTGTAGATCCTAAAAGATTAAGTAAGCATGTAGATATTTCAGTTAGGTTTGCTGAAATGCTACCTAAAGGTTTTGAGAAAAATTTAACGTTTTTTGATCAAGTAATTGGCCTGCATCAAAGAGTTACTATGGAGAAAGAAGGTCGACTTGCTAAATTCAAAGAAACAGTAGATAAAGATGGAAACGTTATAAATGAATTTAATGGCTTTATAATGGAAAATGATGGCACACCTGTTATCAATCAGCCGTATACAAAAGGCAGAGAAAGAGCGTTGCCAAACTTAGGTAAAAACGTTAGTGAAGTTTGGAAAGGCATAGAAATTAAATTTAAATCTGCATCAACTCAAGAGTCAGCGCAAAGAAAAATGGCTAAAGCTGGTAACAATATTGCTGAGCAATTAAAAATAGCTAGTGAAAACTTTTCTATACTAGACAATAAAACAAAAGAAGATATATATTTTGCTATCCAATCTACAAAACAAGAGTTTATAGATGCTGGAAAAAATAAACAAGAAAAACTAGATAGAATAGAATGGATGTACAACGTTGCTAGAAGTAACACTAATTTACGCCTTGGTCTTAGACAAATGGTACCGGTTAAATATGTTTACTTTGCAAATAAAAAAATTGCCGGTGAAGCAATAAAACTAGAGCATTTAAAAGCTATGGTTACACAATCTATACAGTCGGCTAATCTAATAGCTTCAGGTACTTTTAAAACAAACGGTAAAAAACAAATGGCAGACTTTATGGGTATAACTTCTGTTAAAAAAATTTTAGATATAGTTGACAAGGTTGGTGGTACTACTAATACGTCTGGACTGTTTAGAATGGCACTGCTACACCCTAAAACTTTATCACAATTTAAATCTGTTGAAAGTGGTTTTAAAAGAACTTTGCTTGAAGACGTTATGATGAAATACAAAAAAGAAGTAGGTGCTAAAAAGTTTAACGAACAAATTAAAAACCACAAGTCTATAGAAAAACTTCTTAATAAACAACTTAAGCGTGGTGGTTTTAGTTCTAAAGACATGACTAGAGGGGAAAAAGAAAAAGCAATAAAAATTCGTGACAAAGCTATTGAGTTAGGTAGAGACAAAAAGAAAGAGGCTAGAGGTATGTCTACATTTGATTTTGACGAAACAGTTGGTGTTAGTGAAAATTATGTTTTTGCTACTAAAGGAAAAGAAAAGAAAAAAATAGCTTCTGCTGAGTGGCCTTTTGTTGGTGATCAACTTTTAAAAGAAGGTTGGAAAATGGATTTCACAGACTTTAATAGGGTTACAAATGGTAAACCAGGGCCGTTAATGCAAAAGCTAAAAAATCAAATCAAAAAGTTTGGTAATAAAAATGTATTCATATTAACTGCAAGAGCTAAAGAAAGTCAAAAAGCAATACATGACTGGCTAAAAAGTGAAGGTGTTGAAATACCTATTGAAAACATTACAGGCCTAGGCAATAGTACTGGTGAGGCTAAAGCGATGTGGATGCTTGAAAAATTTAGTGAAGGTTATAACGATATGTATTTTGTAGACGACGCAATGCCAAATGTAAAAGCTGTTAAAAACGTGCTAGATCAATTAGATATAAAATCTAAAGTGCAGCAAGCTTTAGCTAGTAAAGATTTAGGTAAAGAAGCAAATGACATAATGCAACACTCTTTAGGTATTGAATCTAAAAAAGTATTTTCAAAAGCAGAAGCAAAAGTTAGAGGTAAAGATATTAAGCGAAGAAGAATATTTATGCGAGACAGCGCTGCTGATTTAGAATTACTAATAGAGCCTTTATACGGTAAAGGTAAAAAAGGTAATGAGAACAAAAAGTGGTTTAAAAAAGAGTTTATAATGCCATTTGAAACAGGTATAAGAGATTATAATACAGCTAGACAATCTGCTAAAAATGACTACATGTTTCTTCGTAAACAAAATAAAGACGTTGTTAAGCAAATCTCAAAAGAAGTTGAAGGTACTAGCTTTACAAACGATATGGCCATGCGAGTTTACTTATGGAGCAAAGCTGGTTACAAAATTCCAGACTTAGCAAAAGCAACAGAAACAAAACTTGTTGAGCATGTTATGAGTAATCCAAAGCTGAAAAATTATGCCGAGCAATTTGCTAAAATTACAAAACAAGAAAAAGGTTTAAAAGAACCAGGTGAAAATTGGTGGGCAGAAACAATGGCTGGTGAAGTTACAAACATAGATAGGGGTGTTAGTAGAAAACAATATTTACAACAGTTTATAGACGTTAAAAACGAAATATTTTCTGAAGTGAACTTAAACAAAATGGAATCTAAGTTAGGTACTAGATGGAGAGAAAACATAGAAGATATGTTTGATCGTATGGAAACTGGTAGAACTAGGTCTTTAAAATTAGATAGAGGTAGTAGTGCTATGATGAACTATTTAAACGGTGGTATTGGTACTATTATGAATTTTAACACTAGATCAGCAGCGCTGCAAACTATATCTACTCTTAACTTTTTAAACATGAGAGAAAACAACCCTATATCTGCAGCAAGAGCAATGGCTAATATACCTCAGTTTTCTAAAGACTTTATGACTATTATGAACTCAGATATGCTAAAACAAAGAAGAGACGGTTTAGCTATAAACGTTACAGAGGCTGAAATTGCTTCTGCAGCAGCTTCTTCACCAAACATGATACAGGGTGTAATATCTAAGGTTCTTAAGGTAGGTTACACACCTACAAAACTTGCAGATAGCTTTGCAATATCATTTGGGGGTGCTACGTTTTATAGAAACAGAATTAAAATGTATGAAAAGCAAGGTATGGAAACCAAAGCAGCTGAAAAACAAGCGTTTTTAGATTTTCAAGTTTTAGCAGAAAGAACTCAACAGTCATCTAGAGCAGATTTATTATCTAGACAACAAACATCTTTAATAGGTAGAATAATATTACCATTTGCTAATACTCCTATGCAGATGAATAGAGCAGGTATGAAAGATATACTTGATTTAGCTAAAGGCAGAACAAAAGGTTTAAGAAATCAATCAGAGGCTATAGGTAGAATAAGTTATTATATGGGCGCTCAAGTTGCTATGTTCGCTGGTTTACAATCAGCACTGTTTGCTATGTTATTTAATGATGAAGATGTTACTGAAGAAAAAATAGCTAGTACTAAAACTTACACACTACAATCAACAACTGATTCTATGTTAAGAGGTTTTGGTGTTCAAGGAGCTCTTATCTCATCTTTTAAAAATGCAACTCTTGAGTTTTTTAAACAAAACGCTAAACCTGCTTTTAAGTCTGATTACAGTGAAGTTGCTGAAGACTTGTTAAATTTATCACCACCAATTGGATCTAAGTTTGGTATGCTAGATGCAGCTGGTGATAGGTTGAAATTTAATAAAGATGTTCCTTTTAAATTTGAACTAGGTAATCCAAAGCTAGAGTCTTCACTAATGACTATACAGGCAATTTCTAATGCACCTGTTTATTCGCCATATCAAAATATTACTAACTTGCAAAATGCATTAAGCGATCAACACGAGACTTGGCAAAGAATACTTATGGGTGCTGGTTGGACACCTTTTAACGTTGGTATAGAGCAAGAAAAGAAAAAGAAAAAGAAAAAGAAATACAGCATAGATTTGTACGAATGAAAAAACTTTTAATACTTCTTTTACTGCTTTCATGTTCAAAAGAAGTTGATGATCTTGGCTTTAGAGTTTATACAATACCAGCTGGTGAGCATAGCTCAGGTAGTTTTATAAACCATCCAGTAAATTCTAAAATAGAATTTAAGTTTATGTTAGACGAATCAGCTATATACGAAAGTGAAATACCAGAAAACCAACATGACGTAAACAAAATATATGGTATGAGTGATTTTGGTGTTAGGCATCAAAAGTATTCTATACGTCTTGGTTGGAGATATTTAAACAACGAGCTAGAGCTTTGTTGGTTGAGACATGAAGAAGGTAGACATAGCGCCGCAACAATAAGAACTATAGATACAGATGTAATTTATAACGCTAGTATTGATATAAAAACATTTTATTATGTAATAGTAATAGATAATGATACTACACTTGTTCGTAGAAGACCTGAAGGTAATTGGGGTTTGATACGTAGGTATTATTTATACCCGTATTTTGGTGGTAATGAATATGCGCCACACGATATAACAATTAAAATAAAAGAATGAAAAAACTAATTATAATAATGTGTATAGCATTGGTAGCTTGTGCAGCTCCAAAAGAGTGTTGTTCACAAAACTTTAAAAAGTA
>Ga0206126_10001244_pt1 | contig 31302 bp, 16 predicted proteins | sample Helgoland_Spring_5_FD_148621 | JGI IMG/M metagenome (GOLD analysis project Ga0206126, IMG submission 148621) | Pelagic subsurface seawater microbial communities from Kabeltonne, Helgoland, North Sea - Helgoland_Spring_Bloom_20160412_1 | ecosystem: Environmental > Aquatic > Marine > Epipelagic ...
CTCAACGCGGTGACCACGGATGTATCAATCCATTGTTTCCAACGAGTCGGGGATTCTGCCATGACTTGCAGCAATGTTTCAACATGGTCTTGTTCTGTCCATGTTGCAGGTGCTGTCCACAGGTTTTTACGTTTAGCAAAATCTGTACATGTCATCATCATGTTTCTGCTCTCTTGGAGCGAACGTAACAAGTCACCACCTAGGAAAGTGGTTATTATTCGGAGCATATCCATGGGTAGTTGGGTTAACGTACTGGTGTTTGCGTTGTTTGTCTTTATTCTTTTCGGGGGCTCTGCCGGTATAAATTGCCGGTACATGTTGGATGCGTAAAAGGGTCTATTTATACGAACATTTTCTACATGTGCAACCAAAAACATAAGAAGAGATAGTTGACAATTGCATGAGAACTCAGAAAACTTAACTCAGAAAACTTAACTCAGAAAACTTTGAGGAATTGTTCCTAAAATTTTAGGACAAGTGAATTTCTAAACTTTTAGGAATTGTGGTCCCATAACCCAAAATAAGTATGTGTTACCTTTACAACGTCCCTTGTAACTACTTGCTTACTGATTTCTAAAAGTTTAGGAATTGACCACCAGATTTCTAAAATTTTAGGAATTGTTTCAGTAATCTTCGAGCTGAAGATTTGGATATGATTGTCGCAGGGCGGCAAAGCACACATCTGTGATGTTGCTGCAGTGTTCAAGGTTGAGCGTGTGGAGATTCGAACATTTTTGTGCTACTGCCAGCACGCTGTCGTCGGTGATATTGTCGGAGAATCTGAGGTCGAGTGATTGGAGATTCGAACATTTTTGTGCTACTGCCAGCACGCTGGCATCGGTGATTTTGTCGCAGAATCCGAGGTCGAGTGATTGGAGATTCGAACATCCTGAAGCTACTTCCATCACGCTGGCATCGGTGATGTTGCTGCAGCCTGCGAGGAAGAGTGATTGGAGATTTGCACTTGCTACTTCCATCACGCTGGCATCGGTGATATTTGGGCACTGTGAGAGGTCGAGTGATTGGAGATTCGAACATCGTCTTGCTACTGCCAGCACGCTGGCATCGGTGATGTTGTAGCACCATTCGAGGTTGAGTGATTGGAGATTCGAACATTCTGAAGCTATCACTAGCACGCTGGCGTCAGTGATTCTGCTACAGTATCCGAGGTTGAGCGTGTGGAGATTCGGACATTGTTGTGCTACTTCCGACACGCTGGCGTCAGTGATGTTGCTGCACCATTCAAGGTTAAGTGTGTGGAGATTTGAACATTGTCTTGCTACTTCCATCACGCTGGCGTCAGTGATTCTGCTACAGTGTGCGAGGTTGAGTGTGTGGAGCTTCGAACATTTTGAAGCTACTTCCAGCACGCTGGCGTCGGTGATTCTGCTACAGTGTGCGAGGTTGAGTGTGTGGAGCTTCGAACATTGTCTTGCTACTACCCGCACGCTGGCATCGGTGATCTTGCTGCACCTTTCGAGGTTGAGTGTGTGGAGATTCGAACATTTTGAAGCTATAACTAGCACGCTGGTGTCGGTGATCTTGCTGCAGCCATCGAGGGTCAACGCGGTGACCTTGGATGTATCAATCCAATCTTTCCATCTCGGGGAATTTGCCATGGCTTCCAGCAATGTTTCAACATGGTCAGAACAAGACCATGTTGCAGGTGCTTGCCACACTGTTCCCTCATAAGTCAACATCGTCTGACAACATGTCAATAACGCTATTAAACTTTTGTCTGTTATACCTAAGAGTTGGATGAAATAAGTTCTAACGCCGAGACTGAAGTCGCCCTTTTCTGTCAATAGGTCAAGTAAGGTAGTCGATGAGGTAGCACGTTTTTTGTCTCGTGGCCCTGAATTTTGCATTTCTGATTTTTGCATTTCTGCCGGTATAAATTGCCGGTACATGTTGGATGCGTAAAAGGGTCTCTTTATATTAACATTTTCTAACTCTGCAACCACAAACAATATAAGTTCTGAGTCATCTAAAATTTTAGGAATTGACAACCAGATTGACAACCTGATTTCTAAAATTTGACAACCGAATTTCTAAAAGTTTAGGAATTGTTTCGTGGTCCCATAACCCAAGATAAGTAAAATATAATTGTCCGGAATTTCTAAACTTTTAGGAATTGACAACCAGATTGACAACCTGATTTCTAAAATTTTAGGAATGGATGAAATCTAAAGTAGGAATTGTGGTCCCATAACCCAACATAAGTAAACTATAACTGTCCGGAATTTCTAAACTTTTAGGAATCGTTTTCTGGTCCCACAACCCAATATAAGTAAAATATAATACTGAAATTCTTTAATCTCATAGATCGGTAGTTCTAAAATGTTCGAACCGTAGTTTCTAAATTTTTAGAATACATAAGGGTGAGTTTTTTTTAAAAGAAGCATGTCCAAAAGACACAGGGATGGCAGTGTCATCGTACAGACAAACAAGAGAAGGTTGGAACAAAGTGTGCCTGTAAAAATGAAGCGTGTTCGAAGGCATGAATATTGGCACCATCGTACATTGAATAGAGAAGAGAGAGCGGCTGTCATGGCAGCTATGTACCTAGATCTACTACAACAAAAAAATTAAACAAAATGGATCGCATCTGTATTTATGTATTGTTTGGTATGTTCTGCACAGTAGTTGGACAGTACCACTGTCTGTAATTCCGGTTCTAATTGTATGCATGCTACTTTTGTATGATTGCATGTTATATCCGCGCAGTATCCTAGTTTAATTTTCGGCCTTTTTGTAATTCTGTCCGCACACCATCGAAAGCGTTTTGTTCGTTTCTGCTTTGGACAAGAAAAGTCGCTTGTGGCTTGATGCGAGTTGTTTAATTCTTCAAGTGTCATAAAGGAAGCAATGATGCATATCAGGTCGGTAGGGAGCCTCTGCATTTCGTTGAAGATGTGGTTACTTATAGCCATATGCAAAAATAGTTGAATGGATGCACTTATGTTGAGGATATGTGAAGGGCAAAAGTAGAGTATATATAAACCGTTTATTAAAATCAATGTCACCTTTACCTACATATGGTTTTTGTATGCTAGTGTCCGCCTCGTTGGTAGTATTGGTCTCAATGTCTACTGATTTCTTTGTGGCGTACGTCAATGATATCTTGGCACCGTGCCAGCACGACTCTGTCTACAAGGACGGTTCTTGTATATGTGTCAATCCTGTTTTCTCTGGCAAATATTGTGAAGAATGCCAGTGCAAACACTTGGGTATTTGTTCCATGACTGAAAATTCAACGTCGCGTTGGGGATGCCGCTGTCCGTCCCATCAAAAGTGGGTCGGAACATTGTGTGACCACTGCTACTCGAAACACGAGACGGAAGAAGTTTGTCGTGGCGACTGTGTTGAAGTGGAGGGTGTGTACAAACACTACGGTCCAAAATGTAATACAGTGTGCATGCCGTACGCTTCAAAATCTTCAAAACATTGTCGTGACGTCCATGCTGGCGGTGGGACTTGCAACGCGTGTAATGAACATGGGACCTGTACGTCAACGGGGCAATGTGAATGCGAAGAGGGTTATTTTACGTCTCGTGGCGGTGAACAGTGTTCCATCACGTGTGAGAATTGTCCGTCTGATAGAGGACGCTGTCTATCTATTGGCGGACAATTGACATGCGCATGTGAGGAAGGTTGGTACGGACCCGATTGCCGCCAATCTTGCATCCAACTCGAAGGCAACGGGTTGCCATGTTCGGGACATGGTACATGTGGCTATAACGGCCAAAACGAATTGACCTGTACTTGCGGTACACACTGGATAGGTGAGTATTGTGAGCAAAAATGTCCTGGAAACGAAACATTTCCAACAAGTTGTTCTGGTCATGGCCAATGTACGTCGTCCCCGGAAGGAGCCATTTGTGACTGCGTTGCGCCGTGGGAAGGTGTTGATTGTTCATGTTCCGCAACGTATACGTGTTCGGGTCATGGCGCGTGTTCGGACGACGCCACTTGTGACTGTTTTGACACGTTGGTCGGTTCGTTGGAGGCGCATTTCACTGGCAAGTTCTGCGAACGTTGCAAAGAACATTGGTACGGAACAGGTTGTCATTTGCGTTGTGAAGACTCTATAAAGTACACCGCGTCGCCCGATACTTTGGGACGTAATATAGGGTGTAATGGCCACGGTTCGTGCCAGCTTGAATTGGGAACAAGTAGCGAGTCAGTGACGTGCGTGTGTGATGGTACAGACCCGGATACATTTTGTGCAACTTGCAAGCCCGATTACTATCCATTTATGAATATTTTGAATGTGAGCGTTCCACACTGTTCTGTGGCATGTGAAAGGGGCACTTGCTCTCAACATGGTGAATGCAACCCCAATTACGACGGCACCAATCACCTTTGCCAATGTGACGTGTACAGCGTTCCGGGTACCAATATTACACTAGATACGATTGATGCGGCGCAATATTGTGCTACGTGCCGCAAAAATTGGTATCCGACAGCGATGGACACACCGGAAAGATGCACAAAATATTGCGCTGCCGACGGTGAAATAAACAGTGAGACCAACCAAATTCAATTTTTAAGCGACAACTCCAACGACCTCCAAGGCGATAAAGATGCACAAAGTATCTGCGTCGCTGATAATGGCGCTTACAAAACAGATGCCGATTGTCGCGTCTGTTCCGGACAGGGGACTTGCTTTGCAGACGGCACATGCAAATGTTCCGAAAAAACGACGGGTGACTATTGTAATATTCAGTGCGGTAAAGCCAACGAAGCTGCGTGTTCCGACCATGGCCGTTGTGTACGAAATGATTTAGAACTGTGGTTCAATCCATATACCAGCAACTATCGCTGTGAATGCTTACCGTATGATACGTATACCTCCGAAACGCGCCAACGGCTAATCAAACAGGGGTTCCAAGTAGAGCCCCCACCGTCCCCAAATTACTATGGTCAGTTTTGTGAATTTCACTGTCCGAGATACAACGAAGATATTTGCGCGGGTCGTGGCGATTGTAAGACCGGCGTCGTTACTGACGACGAAGGTTACATTGTCCAATGCACCTCTGACGCAAATTGTGAACATTTGTCCGGTGCTTTTTGTGCCCGTCTCACATCACCCTGGGACTCTTTAATGACCTCGGGTAAAAGTTTTTTCAGTAGTGGTCCTGATTCTCCGGGATATTATTCGTGCGCCACGTCCACAAACTGCATCGATTCAATCTACAGCATTAAATGGGACGAGTTTTGCGTCAATATGCTGCATGGTTGGTACCCACCCGTGTTGAATACTGCGGAATGTGCGTACACTGGCAATTGTCGCAATCATATTGAGAGATTTTTCATGGAACCCTACAAAGATAATAAGACATGGTGTGAGGCAGCTATGGGGGAACTTTCAGCACCGTTAGAAGAAACTTGTGGAGCTACGTCCTATGCGGACGAAGTTACATTCTTGACAGAAACAGTACCCGTCTGTCTAGAATACACCGTGGAGTCGACGTGCAGTGCTCAACCACAGTGCATCTATGACCAAACCTTGAATCATATCCAATCCGTCGACAACAGATGCTCACAAATGACGTTACCTTGTACCGGGCCGTGTCACAAGACGGGTAGCAATACTTGTGAGACGAAAACCTATTGTCGTGCAAAAACATGTCAGGACATGATGTTAGAAAATCCCATTGAACACTTGTGCAATGTGGAGAAGGCTTGTTCTGCTGACGTTGATTGGGCCAATTTTTGTGCCGTCGCTGTCGGAAAAATTCAAAATGTGTCGAGCGAACTGAACTCGATGGAAACGTTCTACAATTGCCACATGTACAAAAAGCGATACAATCCCCAGGTAGTAGAAAAAACAACAGAAATACCATTGCAAGGTGTTCTGAATATTTTTGGAGAGGATGTGACAATTGCCAGTTTAAGAACATCCTTTGTACATAGTCTGGTGAATGCCGGCGAAGAATGTCAGCAACTAGATTTTACAACGACTGATTTCTGCACAAAACATTTGGAACGCCTGGTACCGTTTGGCTACTCTGCAGAAACGCCGAAAGACGGATGGTTTTTGCCATGGATTGTCGAATGTCCAGAAGGACCGGATTCAGTATGGTCGTCGGCTTCCGAAGCAGACATGCGAATCAGGCAGGTTTCGTTGGAATGCAAAGCTCACAAACGCAATTCTGCCGCCGGAGGCCAAAATGAATGGGAAAACAATCCTTCCCGCGCCGATACTAATATTTATACAGAACTGAAGAAATGGACATTGGATTGTCCCGGCCAGACTGTCGTTTCCATGGACTCTGTTGTGTATTCCTACGACGGAACAGATGCAAATGCTGTGACCTGTCGCACGGACCGTGGATGGTTTGATTGTTCCGAGGTCAATGAGAAAGATGTCAACGGGTGGTCTCCATGGCCTTTGAATCCAAGAGGATGTCGCCTCAAAGAAAATACGCTGGCACAACGTTGGGGTTCAAGTGGATGGTCACCCGCGGACGTCCAAAGAGAATTTACGTCAAGTTGCCTGGAAGGGCTAGCCACGCCTTGGATACCGTTATCAAAACCATTGCCAACATTGTGCGAATTGGGTGCTTGCCATCCGGACGACCAGTGTATACTTTGCTCCGACCCCCAGGCAACGTGTGATGTGACGTCATCGGTACAGTGTAGGGCAAAGCGAAGTTTCTTTTATCGAGACGAAAATCGATGCCAAAAGAACGGTACAATATGGCATCCATTTCCAACACGGTCCAGAACATATTTCTGTAATTGGCAGCCAGTCGTACATAAGAATGTGACCATTGACGACAATCAGTTTCACGGAGAATTAAACTCAAGAGGTATTTTAACCATCGTCGACGGGTCTATGAATAAGAATGCTAGTGTTACGATAGACAACGTGACCAAAAAAATTACATCCTTTCGAACACACCAGCACAAAATTTCGATGGTATGGTCCAAGACCACCACAGTGCCAGAGGCAGAGGCTGAAACATATCTTGCAACATTACAAAATTGCAACAGTCATTTTAATTGGTTCCAATTTTGCGCTCAAGCGGAGACTGGCACGCTGTTGGACTTGAATCCTGGCTTTGGGCTCAAATCCGGATGGTCCGGCGACGCAGTGCTTTTGAGCGAAGGTCAATTGTTACTAACACAGGCCACTTTGCAGGCAACAAGTCACACTGAATTGGTAGTGACCACACAAAATAGGGTTCGCATCACATGTGGAGATGTTATCACGGAAGGCACGGGCCAACTCTCGGTACCAGGACCGTTTCAAGAGTGCCACCTCGTAGCCATATATCCACCCGCTATTGTATCTTCCGTGTTAGTGGACGGCAACGAACAACTTCAATTGTTCAAAAACACACTGGAGGGTCATCCAACGCGTCAATTTCATTTCGTGAGGAACAACTACAACGATTGGGCTTTTGCGGGTGACAATACGGTGTACAAACATTCTTTCGATACTGACTCGCGCAACAAGGGCATTCGATTCGATTTAGAAGGCCAGCATGAACATCTGCGCTTGTCAGGTTGGTTTAAAACATCCGACGATTCCGGGGAAATCATGTCGATGCGACTCTCGACGGAAGAAAACACCGAAATTATTACATTGTATGTCTACGGCCATGCTCTCTACCATGGTGACAAGAACAACGGTGAGAAGATTTGCCACGTACCAGCCAAAGAATGGACGTATTGGACGATTCAAGTGAACCATGTGAGTGACACAGAGCACGAAGCTTTCGAACACGAAGACTTCGACACTGGTGCGTCGTATTATGTACAAGAATGGCAGTTGTATGTGTCAATAGAGACCTCGACACAAAACGAGAATTGGTCTGGTCTCAAAACGACCGAATCGAGTGTCCGTTTGCAAAGACATCACCTGAAATCGGCCGACTCTTTCCACGACATTGCCAATCAAACTGCTCAAGTATGTGCGCACCACTGTTTGCATCACGACGATTGTCAACAATGGTCATGGACCCACGAAGACCGCCATTGTTATTTGCATCGCAAGCGCTGTCACGAAGATGCGAGTTGTATGCACGGTCGTCAGTTGATGAACAGCCACGAGTCGCATAAGGTCAGTCATTTCGAGCTCTACTCGGCGCGGGCCAGAGAGAGCAATCCATTACCAACGTATTGGAAGGATATTCGCGTCGAACCCATGATCGAAAGTCCAACATGTGAAGTAATTAATACATCACTCATCCATCCTAGGTGGCGTGCACCATTTGAAGCATTATACGAACCTTTTCAACCCGACGCTACGAAGACTTGCAATGATGTGGTCGATGCTTGGACACTTATGCCCGATTACGTCAGCAAGGTTTGTTATGGAACTGACTGCCACTACAATGCCACGGATTTGGAAGCTTGTGGCGACCATTTGGAGACACTGTACCCATCCAATGTTCCGACCGAGTGTGATGCTGTCAAATTTTTGAAGACAAATTGGTCAGCATACTGTCATTATTTGACTTCGTTCGAGGGTGTGCAGACAGATGTGGGAACGGAGAAAAGGATTCCGTTTTTGGGCGGTCTGGCGTTGAATTGGAGTGAAACATGTCCAGAAGCTTGGTCAGTGTACGACGATGGCAACCATGTATGCCCTTCGATAGACTTTACTTGGTTTCGCACTTGTTTTAAACGCAGTTCCGAATACGAAGAGTTTTGTTCTTCCGATTGTTTGGCGACCATCGACGAGATGTTGTCCAATGGAAGTTCCGATGGCATTTGTAGTATTCGTCAAGAGTACTTGAACATTGCAGAGGACGCTACTGGCACTGCCAATCTCATTGGCCAAGATTGTAATTGCAAGCTTGACAATGTGATTATCTCGGATTTCTGTCTGATGCAAAATGCCTATCACGAGGGTGAGTCCATCCGTGTTCCAGAACTAGACAATTCCGAATGCTCTCACGGATGCCGAGAAACATTACAGGAATCTTTCAATCGTTCCGATTGGCGGCAATGGTGTTTCGATCTATCGGACAATCAAATATCAGGGACATGCTCAAAGACGGTGTGTGAGTGCAATCAACAAGAAAATATCGGTGTCGCAGGCAGACGCTGTCAACTCTCATGCCCTTCTGGAATTTCGAATGGTGAAGAATTAGCATGTTCTGGACGAAACGGGCAGTGTTTTGCGGTGGACCCATCTGAAGAAATTCCCGATACGGTGAAACAGCAATCTGCCCAAGAAACGAGGTACGGGACGAATTTTACGGGACCGCTCGTTCCGGAATGGGTTCGTGGTCCGAGTCCTACCATGACAGGTCGCTGCCAATGCTCACTTGGTTCAGGCGACGCGTGTTCTATTCCGTGTGAACGATGTAACAATGGAACCTATGGTTATTCTATGGCTTCCCAGTATGGTATCTGTGATTCATTTAATGGCATTTGCCGCGCCTTGCCAACGTTTATGCGGTACAACACTAAATATGTACAGTCAGACCTTGTAGTTTCGTACAATACGACAGCCTTCGAGTCCATGCTGGGTGTGTATCGATGGGAATATCCAGAAAGATTTTTGTTTGAAGACGACGACACTTTGTTATTGCAAGCTTTACGAGAAATTCACGACATACAGCCATTGACCAAGCCCGTGAACACGTCGGATTTAATATTAAATGAAAACATTGAAACCATGCTTCAAGTATTTGAAGATTATTGTTGGTCCAACCACACGTCCGAACCTTATTTGAACAATTCCAAAGGCATCCAATTTTTGGGCAAGACCATCGACGTGAATCAAACGGTTGTCCTCAAAGAAATACAGGAACCCTCTTGGGGCCAATGTACAAAAATTCAGGTCTCTTTGACCTGGTATTTTTGTTTCGCAAACGGGGTCTTAAATGCGTACGATGACTCTGAATCAAAACCTTTATTGGTGCGTCATACGGGTGTTTCCTCCCTGCCAAAAGCCAAGATGTCGTTTGTTCAGCGTGATGACGCAACTATCTATGCATATGGGGGTGAATACCCTTATTCAAAAACAACCGAAACGTTTGATAACATGTATAAAATTACATTTGAGCGGCGAAGTTGGAGCCCGTACAATATCGTATTCACCCATTGGCAATTGGTTCGTCCTACGGGAGATATGCGCCCACCACCGGCGACCTTTGCACCAATGGTATCCTTTTATGATGAATTGTATTTATTGACGACCTTGAACAAGAAACATACGTTGTATCGTTTCAAATATGAAACAGTAACACAACAAGCGGAATGGTTCAAGTTGACTCCGTTCACATATCAACACAAGGTCGTCAACATTGTTGGCAATGTCAACAGGCAGATAAGTGTTTACTTTGACAATAGCAAGGTAAAAACATTGACAAATGAATCCGTGTGGGCCAACGGTGCATTTGTGGAGGTGCAACCTGCTGTCGATGCGCTTGCGTTTGGTTATTCCTCAACTCTCACAATGGCATGTACACTTGAGATGCGTCCCAACGAACTTCGAATTGGTGGGCTCACGATAGCATCGTACGCGATACCTGGAGTCCAGGCCTTTGTTTTTGCAGAGGAGTGGTTGACTATAGATATTCTAAGCGAAGCCAACATTCGTCTGCGCGTTCAGAATGCCATTAATTGGCATGTCAAACCGGCAGATACACTTGACGACCTCATTGAGATGGCCACAATCTTTCAGGCTCTCACATCTCTGGATGTGGTGACACGCATATATATGCATCAAGCAAGGTGGTATGCCTATCGAGATATGTTGGTTCGATATCAGTTGTCAAATAGAATCCATCGCCAAATGGTGCATTACGTGAGTGCTCCCGAAGTTCCTGCGAGTTTGCTCGATTTCTTTGCATCAATGCAACCTGTCTTTTTTGAAAGTGTTCCGTTGACAAACCCCAGTCGGTTTGCTGTACGTTGGGAGGGCGACACCTTCGAACGGTGTCTGATCATTCTTGGCAATTTCGACAATGGTCTGTATGAACAGGACATTGACTTTCAACGTGACAAAGTACAAGTGCGCGTTGTGTGGACGTCCAACTCTTTCCAATTACGGTTAAAAAATAGCGATTCACATATACAATGGTACAAAACTGGCTCTTTTAAGACGTTTGCCCTGGTTTTGCATCTCGAAGAGTGGATATACACCAAAAACGACCCGTTCGAAGCCAAATACACGGCCGACGATGCAACTGGTGAACAAGCTTTGTTTCAATTGTTCTTATCGGAGGAGTTGATGCCAACGTACAACATGCAATCGCAAACGTCTTCATTTTTGCAGTACACACCGTCGCATTGTGCGTTGACGGGCGATGTCGAGTGTCCTGGTCTAATGTCGTTTACTAATCTCCCGTGTTCGGGTCGAGGTCGATGTTCGTTCTCCTGTCAATGTACGTGTGAAGTTGCACCCTCTGTCTTGGCGTCTTCCGAGACGGCACTTTTGTCGGCGCAGTGGACTGATTCGCCTTGGCGTGGCGATGGTTGTGAAATCACGTGTCCAGGTTATGATGGCTATTCAAAAGATTCGATTTGCTCGACGAATGGTCAGTGTCAGCGCGATGGCAAATGTACCTGTAACCATGGGTATACCGGCGAGGCATGTCAATTTAAATGTCCAGTCAATGAAAAAAACGAGACTTGTTCTTTGCATGGTGGATGTGGAACACGATCCTACGATATCAATTCATTTCAATTTGTCGACGATGCATATTTGGACGCGTTGTCCGCAACAAATATGAAACACTATGAAAATGCTTTATTGGAATTTTACAGTGCGTGTGATTTGCACAATTTCATTGAACAATCAAGTTCATTCGGGACGTCTGTTAAAAATCAGTATCCTGCCGCATCTACACTGGAAGCGGGGAAGCAGCTTTGTGCCGACATGACCGCCTGTATAGGACTGAGACAGGAGCGGGAAGCGGTCAATTCCGCAGGAAATCAATTGGAATTTTCTAACACCAAGTATGTTCCCGTTGTTTTGCGCGATGTGTTGGCAGAATACACAACCATGGATACGATGGAACAGTTTGATTGTCAAACTGCCGATTGTTCCATCGAGGTATCCAAAGACGATGATTCAACGTTGACGGGCATCACATTTAAGCTGGTTTTGCCCGAATTTAAATTTGTTCTTCGTTATGTCCATGGAAATTCAAAGGGGCAACAATCCTTTCAAGTCAATGGCGAATCCCTGACCATTGAGTTGGACTGGACTCCAGAACACTGTTTTGTTCGCATGGGACACTCCGTGGTTGTCAACGTGTCTTATGGAGTGGAACGCATTATCTTTAACATCGAAGATAAGGTCTTCACTAAAAAGATATACCCATCCCATATTCCTCGCGTCACGACAAACGAAACGATTTGGATAGCTCCCGACTATACACAGAAATACAGAGTACAATTGAAAGAATTAGATGGCAAATACTATAATGTGCCGTCTTCATTAGTTGGCGAGGTTCGACCTTTATTGACACGCTTGGACGCGGAAAAGGAATGCGATGCCGAAGTTGCGTGTCATGGTATTTTGCGATGGCATCGTATGAAAGACGAAACACTTTATTCGTTATATACGGAGGAACTATCGATCGAAGGCTATCAATTGAATGTGATACCAGCCTTCGAATACGATTTCTTGAATAAAATGTCATTAACCTATCAGGGCAAACTAGGCGGATTATGTTCGGTGGTGAAGCCAGGTCTGGCCAAATATCCTTCGGTGTCGTTTGCAGAAGAGTATAACATTCCTATCCAAAATGCAGACGTAAGTCTGGCCAAAGATGAAGATACCGACGCTGTCAATATCGGCGACGGCATTTGGACAAGATGTTGGACGCGGAAGCCGGACATTACGACCAAAGTTGGATGTTATGAAGAGGCAAAAAAACATAATTATGGCTTTGCTTTTTCTGACCAAACCAACTTATGCTTGATTTACACCGGCATTACAGACCCAAATAAAATTAGACTAGACAAATATAATAGTGAAACAAGGTTAACTAAAAACAACCCATGCGAACAACAATCACAAACCACGTGGTTCACATAAATTACACATATTACAAAGATTTTCTTTTGACTATAAAACACATGTATTTAAGGCCTCTAGTATTTTTTTATATGATTATTTTGTTGTTGATCTCTGCAGTTGCTGGGTTGCCGTGTTCGCCGGGAACTTACACTATAAATCCCACCTCACCGTGTCAAAACTGCTCGGCAGGATTTTTTCAAAACAGTAGTGGTGCTACAAATTGCAAAGGTTGCTCAATCGGACATTACCAGAATGAAGTGGCACAATCAGAGTGTAAAGTCTGTCCGATGGGTTACTTTCAAAACACGAATACCGAAGAAAACTGTAAACAGTGTTCAGCCGGAACATATGCAAGTACGACCGGTCTTGCGAGTTGTGAACAGTGTCCATCAGGAACTTACTCGTCTGAAATCGCTGCCGTTGGCAGTCATGTTTGTCAAGACTGTCCAGAAAATACCCACGATATATCATTTCGGTCTCGTTGTGATTTATGTGAGGTTGGGTTTACATCTCCGAGTCGTGCTTCCAGTTGTACAGAATGTCCATCTTCCGGTTCGTGTTGTGCTGGATACGGGTCGGAAGGTAGCGGATGTCAATTGTGCCTTGCTGGCAATTTTTCAAACAACGGTATTTGCGAACTCTGTCCAAGTGGTTATATATCCTACCAAAACCGAACAAACCCGACAACAGGTGACCAGTTTTTTTTATATGCCACAGACGGCGCAAATGAATGTCAACAGTGCCAAGTTGGGTCTAGTCCATCTCAAACAGGATGTCGAGAATGTCCTACTGGCAAGTACGAGAATAATAGACTGTGTATTGACTGTGAAGCTGGTAAATTTAGAGCCAATGCATCTGACTTAAGTTGTTCCAGTTGTCCAGTTGGGTTTATCACCAACACGTCAGGACAAGTTGAATGTGAACCATGTGACTACAATCACTTGTCGAATGGATCTACACATTGCTCTCCATGTCCAACAGCACGTTTTAGTCCGAAAGGGTCTGTTGAATGCAATGAAAGTTGTGATGCTTTTGACAATGTGTTTAATGATACAGCGAAATGTACATACTGTCCACCGGGTACCTTTTCTGACAATTCCTCCCTTACAAGCGTCTCTCAATGTCAAATTTGTCCCATCGGATATATTCGTCCATACGAGTATGACAACCTTTGTATACCGTGCCAAAACAGCGTGTCAAACTCAAATAGGACGACATGCAATGATTGTCCCTTGGGTCAAGAATATTATAATCTCAATTGTCAAGACTGTTCAGCTGGTACGTTCAGAGATAATACGTCAGACATTTGCCAAGATTGTTCGACTGGTCTGTACCAATCCGAAGTGGGTCAAGCGTTCTGCCAACAATGTGAGATTGGTCGCTATTCTGTTGCTGCATCCACTTCGTGCACAGATTGTCCTGAGGGATACATTTCGACGTCAAACGGAACAGAAAACTGTCTTCAGTGTCCTAACGGCAAAGGCACGAAAAATTCCACGACAGAATGTTCAAATTGCACCTTTGGAGAAGAAACGTTCAATGGTCAGTGTGTCTTGTGTCCCGCCGGGAAAGAGGCGACGGCAGTTAGCGTCTGTAGTAGTTGTCCGTACGGGCAAGTTACTCAAACTCAAAACACGTCATGTGGCGAATGTGCTTCTGCGACATACGCAAAAAATGCATCTTTTTGTGGCGCGTGTGATGGCCCAAATAAGTATACAAATAAAATTGGCAATGGTTCGACACATTGCATCGAGTGTTTGCCAAACACTACTACGTTATGTCAAGATTGTGATTCTGGAAAATACAATGAAAATGGCACATGCCAGCAATGTCCAGCAGGATGGGTCAACAAAGCTCAGCGCTACTGTCAACAATGTTCTCCCACCTCTGTTCCGAATACGGCGGCCACCGAGTGTGAACATTGTCAAGATGGAAAACAAAAAGAAGGCGTGTCCTGTCAAGATTGTGCTCTAGGACAATTTGGTCAGTTTGGCATATGTCATGAGTGTTTGTTAGGTAAATATCAAACACAGTCAGGTAAATTATCCTGTATTGATTGCGCCACTGCCGAACTGAAAACAACCGCGAATAAAGGTTCCAAAAACACAACTGATTGTGTAACATGTGAGTCTCTTGGCTATTTGTCTACAACTGTTGTGTTGCAGGGTACGTGTAGCGCCTGTCAAACGGGCAGATTTGTCTCTGGACAGAAAAACAGTTGCGAAAACTGTCCGTCTGGATATTACAGGTCGGCTACGGAAACGGTCTGCTCCATTTGTCCAATTGGTCAGTTTTCAGAGACGGGGGATCAGGGCACGGGGTCATGTACAAATTGTGTGTCGGGTAAATATACGAGTGAAGAGGGACAGGCTTCCTGCAAGCAATGTAGTGATACTTCCGGTCATTTATGTGATGACTGTTCTGCTGGAAAAAAACAGGTCGGAAACACCTGCGTGAACTGTCAACCAGGCAAATTCTCCGTGTCAGCACAAACAACGTGTCAGACCTGTTCTATAGGGTTGTATCAAGACGAGCAAGCGGGAACATTTTGTAAAGGGTGTCCATCCGGAGAATATCAGAACGAAGAATCTAAGTCCGTCTGTAAAAAATGTCTCGTTGGATATTTCCAACCTATTGACCGCCAAGGAGCCTGTCACAAGTGTGTTGTGGGACGATATGCAGACGAACAAGGTCTGTCAGCTTGTCAATTATGTCCAGATGGCCATTACACGGATTCGATTGCTTCGACGAGCAGTTCTGAATGCAAAGCATGTCCAAAAGGTTATTTTGAGTTACAGGGTTCGTGTTCCACTTGTCCGGAAAGTAATTACCAAGATGTAGAAGCGCAAAAGAATTGCAAAACATGCCCACAAGGCGAAATCAGCTCTGTCGCAGCAACAAATGTTTCGGACTGCTTTTCGATTGCCGGTATCACGTCATACGTATTTGGTATGAAGAGCGATGCAAAACAAGTTCAACGACACGCGAAAACATGTGAAATACGCCCCAATTTGATGTTGTTATGCCCAGGATGTTCTTGTGATTCTGACAGTCGTAACGGTTTCTGGGCCGGGCCTCTTTGTGATGAGTGTCAGCGCGGCTTTGCCACCAGAACTTGTACTGTAGGCTGTCCCACCTATGATGGAACACATGACTCTACGATGTGCAATGGCAAAGGAAAATGTTGGTTTGGAAAATATGGTAATGGTCTTTGTTATTGTGGAGGACTGTCTGTCTTAGATTCTACTGCAGAAAATGCCGTGGTTGACGTCCGCCTCTGTCCAAAGGGTACAACATGTCCAAACTACGGCGATGAAGAACAAGAGGAAACGTCCTATAGGTCCATCTATTATATTATGTTGTATAGAGAGTACTCGGTCTTCGTTCTGCAATTGAATAGGTACACTCCGGAATCTGGTCATATGTGGTTTGAACGGTATGCTCGGAATAAAGCTTATGAAAACACCTGCAGCGCTTGCGTATCGGCCTTTCAAGATACGATTCAAACCAAAATCGGATATTGGTCCAAAGAACAAGACTGGAAATATTTCAAGGATTCTTTGCAAGTTGAAAATGGATTTCATGGCGAAAATTGCCAGCATGAATGTGGTCTATGTATGAATGGAGGCAAGTGTCATGCGGTACCACATCCATATCGCTACACATATACAATCAAAGACACATTTCAACCGCAGAAATCTGTCTCCCTTCCAACGACAACGTGTGCTTGCTCTTCTATTTCATTCGATTCTTCCAATATGTGCTGTCCGAATGGATTTCAGCCGTACATTTTTTACGGCGTGCGCGGTTCTGAGCCGTATACTCGTTTCACGAGAATGCCGTTCATCACGTCCTTGGTCAATGTCCAGCGTGATTACTGGATAAATAAAGACATTTATTTAGAACCTGGGTTTACTATTCCTTATGCCGAACCTGATTCGGGAGAAATAACAGTAATGCAGCAGGACAAAGCAGTGGTTCGCACCTTTGTAGATACTGGCCCGTACAACAAGCATGTGTTCTACGGTGTCCCCAAAGATATTTGCCGCGCCTGTCCAGGTTTGTTTGGTATGGGTGTGCGGTCACAGGGACAATTAATCACCAGTGAACCCAAAGCAGAAGAATTTTGGTGGGATAACGCGATGGGGGCCATGTCTAGAAAATGTAACGGCATTGGCGTGTGTGATTTTTACAAGAAGGAAAGAGAGCAAGATGTTCATTTCATGGGGAATGCCCAGGCCTATAATATGGTCACTCAAAATAAAGTCTGCAATACTCCAGCGGTCTTTCATGACAACAGCAATAATATCATTGATACGATTGAAAAATGTGCCACCTACGCATCTGGACACGGATGGTTTTCGTTTAGCAATAGTTATCGTGGAGGCACTGCTTCCGATTTCTCGAGTGAAACCTATGCAACTGTGCCGCCAACACACCACCTCGGGTATGGTTCCTACTTGGACGGTACCGAGCGTCGGTGGGTCGTTCTCAATACGACAGAATTTCCAATGCCCGACCCACATTCTAAATACACTATCACAGCCAGCGACACCAAATGCGCTAAGTTTGACACGTGCGAGTCGTATACAGTCTATCCTGGTCTTTCCACCTATAAAATGGAAGTGGGCCGCGGTGATTCACGGTTATCTATAGCCACATTTAATCGGTTTGACACTTGTTTCACGTTTACTTACGAGGATAAAATTAGCGTATTTGGACTGTACGTAACTAAAGATTACACGCAAGGACAAGACCCATTTTTAGGAGGTCTGTGTCCAAAGGGATACTTTTGCACGACCTACAACGACGTAGGCTATAAGGAAGCCTGTCCACCGGGTTACTATCAGGAATTTCAAGGCGTGACACGGACAGTTGCGAGTGTCCAATGTTCGAAACAGACCACTGAAACGACGGGGTGTACGTCATTGAAATCCACCCGCCGAGCAGATGATTACGTAGATAAGGTGTGCAAGCGGTGCTCGAGAAACGCTTGGTCGTCGGCCGGTTCTGCTGCCTGTACGGAATGTCCACGCGGGCGCGTCAAGAAAATTTCAGGCGTGTTTGAAGTTGACACACCGATGTTAAACTTTCCAACTTCGCTTTCAGAGGATCGAATTTGGTACTATCAAGACAATGAACAGGGTTACCAAGAATCTGACTGTGCATTAGTGCCAGAAGCGATTATCCATATTCCCGACATGAACAGCCATATGACATATGACAAACCGGCTTTTTTGCCGGTAGTGTCTTGCCCGTATGGATACTCAAGTCGGGCAGGGTCGTATACCAACGAATTGTCAACCGATTTATTGACCATCATGGAATCGAAGATGGCTCCAGAAATTGTATCCGTTATTGACGCACCTTATATCAAATTAAACGATGAGCAGGACGACCAACCACAAGTCTGGCGCAATTTTGTCATTTCCAATTGTTTCCGTTGTCCGGGTAATTCGATTTCTGGACCCGAATCAGGAGCCTGTGTCACTTGTTATGCCAACCAAATGAAATGGTATGCGAAAATCGCTTTGCAGCAAGCGGCGGAACAAAACATGCAAACCTTTCAACAGTACAAATACCCCGACCACATTGTTCAAAATTTGACTAAAATTCAAAATATCGTCTTGAGCCAGAAAAAAACATTTGATATAATCTACGGTGTTGCTCTGGTACCCATTGACAATACGGAGGTAGACCTGAACAACTGTTATTTACAATGTCAATTTAAGGTGACAAACCTAAAAATTATTGGTGTGCGTCAGAAACTTCCTCATGCGAACGGTGCATACGATGGACCTCTCTGTTATTGTGCAACGAGTGGAACGGAAGGGTCACATGACTCGTCGTTGTCAGACGGTACAATCTGGTATGAAACAAGTGGTGTTCCGGAAGACTGGTCCTCAGGTGCGATGCCCCTTTGTTTCGCATGCCAACCGGGCAACTACAAACAAGGAGGACAATGCAAGATGTGTGAAACTGGGTATTATACAGAAACACCACTTCAAGCCAATCGAGCAATGTGTCAACAATGTGTGCCAGGAACGTATCAAAACACCCGGGGGCAAACTAGTTGTAAGAATTGTGATGCGGGAAAAAGTCAACACCAACACAGCCAGGCCATGTGTCTGCCATGTGCAACAGGCAAGTATCAATCAGACGTGGGTACATCGGAATGTCTTGAATGTTTGCCGGGGCAATTTCAAGATGATACAGGGAAAATTAGTTGCAAAGATTGCCAAACTGGGCAATTTCGAGCGGAAAGGGGCCAGACCGGTTGCGGGAATTGCGTGGCCGGTCAATACCAGGACGAACTCGGTAAAATTGGCTGTAAAAGCTGCGCCCACGGTACTTCAGCGAACGACGTCGGTCGCCAAGGCGTTTGTACGCCATGTGACAAAGGTAAATTTCAGAGTGGAGTGGGCCAAAAAAGTTGTGACAGATGCTCAAAAGGCATGTATATGGATGAACAGGGCTCCTCTGGTAATTGTAAAAATTGTGATGGAGGCGCTGGAAATCAATCATATGCAAATACTGATGGCGCACGTGCGTGTACAATATGTCCAGGTGGTCAAAAATGTGATCGATTGACCGGCCCCGGTCAAACTTGCGAAAAAGGAGAGTACGTGGCGCCAGGTTATTACGCTAAAACATGTACGGAGTGTGAAGAAAATGAAGGTTCAAATCCCGACAAAACAGACTGTGAACCATGTGCTAGTGGCTCATATGCAACAAAAGGTTCAGGTTGTCAAACATGCCCCGAACAAGGGTTTGACGGACATGATGACGGCGCCGGATGGGACACATTTGGGAAAACGTGTGACGGAGACTGTGAAAAAGGAGTCGTAGTGGAATTTGAGGCACACTGGATTGCACAAACAACTGGTAAGAGAATGCTCTGGATAAAACAGAGAGACGACAAGGTCACCTTAACTCTGACTATAGATGGCCAATCTCAAATTAAGAAGAGCGCTAAATGTTGTGAGTCTAACCCCGTGTATAAGGTCTTCGACCTAAAAAAAGGTCAAACCGGTACAATGACGGCAACATGTGAAAACAATGACGCTAGACATTGGTCGTGCCGTTTCGGCATCTATCATGCCGTTAAAGTGCCGCCGTCACCTGGGGTTCCGCTGCCACCTTGGTTTCCTCCTGTTTACGAACGAGGTTCTGGCAATGGAATGCATTTCTTTGAAGATAAACCTCCATCTAAGTGTTAAACCATTATTAAAAAAAAAAGAAGATCACAAATCAACAAATTTTCGTTTTTTACTCTCTACAAAATCTAATCGTTCTTCTTCGTGAGCGCACCACCTTTGTATTCTTGAATCTTTCATGTCGGCCTCCTTTGACTCAACCCATTGTAAAGAGTCGGATGCCCTTTCCATCCACACCGCACGCTCTTCCGAAAACACTAAATCAATCATGCGAGGTCGTTGATTTCGCACCATAAACATCACGCCGCACGCATTACACAGCGATGAGGCGCCACAAGGTCCTGGTCGCCATGCGGTCGAGGTTACGGTACCGCATCGTGTGCAAGGCAACTTGTGTCGAGACATGACTTTTTGAGTGTCATTTTTTTGTTTATAGTATTCACTAATAATAAAACCGACTACTTCGTCCAAGTGCATTTTTCTACTTTAAAAATGAATTCATATTTATTTTATAACTTAATCGCTAATTATGTTTCCACCTCGACATTTTGCACGTTTGTTGCTGGCACTGGTGCAAAAGGGCCTTAGCCGCCGGGTCCGAACACGTTTTTAAAATAGCTTCGATAAAATTAAACTTGGTTTCGTTTTCAGTTTGACGGGCGAGCATGTTTGAAATGTGTTCACGCTTATCAATGATATCGGCTCGTTGTCCTTGCAATTTGGCTGCTCTGGCCTCGGTCTCTGGCGTGCGGCGGCGTTTGAAGTGTGTGGACAATCCGCGTGCGGCGCGCGACTTGTTACTCTGTTCTTTGCTGCGAACTTCGAACTCGTCCGAAATGACCTTGATGATGCTGTCATCAGCCATGTAAGCTTCGGCCAGCAAGACAAACTTGGGCCACTGGTTGTCACACACCTTTCGAAAGCCCCTGCTCAAGTCCCAGTGGCGTTTTTTGAAATCCACTTTCAAAGAAGCGCCTAGCTCAGCTGGTACAAGCCATATTTCATTTTTCTCAAGAGGCCATTTCCGTGCCATCTGTTGGCTGCTAGCCTTGAGATGTTTGCGGACAAAGGTCGGGGCGGTCACCGTGGTAGCATCGCTGGGCTCGAATTCATGGTTCAAATGCACGCTTATTTTCACGCGCGTTGCGTTCTTGAACGACGAAGGCAATATGGCAGCAGTGTGGTCGCCAAGAACCGTTCCATCGCGATAGTTGCACGGTCCGTTTTCGGAAACATTGAAATTGACCAATACGATTTTTTTTTCAAATAAAACGCGATTTAACTTTTTGCGGACGTCCTCGCCCCCAAAGACCGTCTCTACGAGTTCGTCAATGATTTCCTCGTCGTCTGACGAGTCGGAGATATCGGAAGGCAGCTCTGACATGTTGGAAGGCAGCTCTGACATGTTGAATGTTAGCTCTGACATGTTGGGTGGTTTTAGAATATGTCTGGAATAGATGTTATCACTTATTCTTTAGAATAAGTTAGTTGAACCAGAGTTTAGAAATCTTGGAGGCAATTCCTAAAATTTTAGAAAAACTCAAAATTTTAGAAATCTGGAGTGGCCATTCCTAAAATTTTAGAAATCTGGAGTGACCATTCCTAAAATTTTAGAAATCTGGAGTGACCATTCCTAAAATTTTAGAAATCGGTTGTCAATTCCTAAAATTTTAGAAATAGTTGTCTATTTTTATTATTGTATTTTTTGTAAATATATATTTTTGGTAAATAGTGTTTTTACATACTGAAATGTTATATTTTTGGTAACTAATGTTTTTACATACTGAATGTTGTATTTTTGGTAAATAGTGTTTAATCTGGGTTATGGGGCCAGAAAACAATTCCTAAAATTTTAGAAATCAAGAAGGAAAAATTACCCGATCGATCGGGTAATTTTTCTTTTAACAGTAACGAACTTATAGGAATTGGATGGAAAAAAATCACCAAAAAAAGTTTGATTTTTTCGCTCGATGTTTAGTTGTACTTGTGTGTTAACTTCTTTGGGTATATTTGAAAAAGTGATACAAGGCACCAACCAAAAATAATGATTCTTCGAATACTTTTTGTTTAAAATGGTCTCGAATCTCTTCTTGTTCAAATAATGAATTCCACTTTTCCTCGTACGGTTTGAGATAACTTGGAAAGAGGTCATGGCCCTGTTCCAACCGAACTTTGGAGGTGGGCCACTCACCAATGTCCATGTTTGGGTCCGGTGGTCTATAGTATTCTTTCATAAATTCAATTAATGTAGTTCTTAATTCCCATATCAAATGGATAATTTTTGGTTGTACAATTGACAATCCATATTTTTGATCAATTTCATAATCTCTTAATTTCCAAAAAGAAGCGATAGAAGGAATTATATAGTCCAAAAACATTGAATAATCGTAACAAACTATCAACCTAAAAAAAGTTGGCCAGATATCATAATCTTGTTGGTTTTGCATTCCGTCATATCGCCTCCCAAGTAGTTCAACAAATTCATCATAAACTTTTCCGATACGTGTTGGATCTTGTTCCATTTGTTGTCGTTCTATTTCTTCTTGTTGTGATAGATGTAATGCTAATTGTAAATCTTGAACTTCTTTTTCTTTTGATTGTTGAAACGCTTTCTCTTTTGCTTGTTTTCTTTTTATTTCTTCTTGACGTGAATCACTTAATGCCAGTAGTGTAGCTTGTTCTTCTGTCAGTTCTTCTCTTTTTTTTTCATCGAATGTTTCATCTAAGTCTTCATCAGATTGAGGATATTCATAATCCGATTCATCGGAAGATTCATCGGAAGATTCATCGGAAGATTCATCTTCCGGATTCTCTATCTCTTTTGCAAAAACACGATATGACATTTGATAACAAATAATTATTCATTTAAATATATCGAAATTACAAATTACCCTCGCAGGCTGGCTAATTTTTTGTTCATGTCTGGGGGCGTCAAAATACGAAATAATTAAGACATATTCCGAAAAAATTGCGCAATAAATCCCGTGATTTTTTCGGAATATGTCTTAATTATTTCGTATCTGAGACCTTTTTATTTTGCTTCGCGAGGGCCAAGGTCCAGATGAAAATATATATATATATATCGAAATAAGATTAGTTGTGCCTATTGGCTCTTATCTGTAAATTAGTTTAGAAAAAAAAAAGCAAATTTTTAAGGGGTTGGAGGTTTATTGCTACATGCCCCCATATCCCCCCCCTAAAAGGACCAGGCAATAACACCACTCAATACTAAAGTTATTCCCGAAATAATATAAATAGAAAAAACACCGTGGTCTATTGCCAGCAACACAATCACAACGGCAGCCACTATGGATCGAACAATCGACGAAAAATTCCTAAAATTTTAGAAACTCAGACAATTCCTAAACTTTTAGAAATCTGGTTGTCAATTCCTAAAATTTTAGAATTCAGTTTGTCAATTCCTAAAATTTTAGAACGAAGGCAATTCCTAAAATTTTAGAAATCTGGTTGTCAATTCCTAAAATTTTAGAAATTCAGTTGTCAATTCCTAAAATTTTAGAAATCTGGTTGACGATTACTTTTAGAATCTGACAATTATATTTACTATGTTTGTTACTTTGTTGGGTTATGGGACCAAAACAATTCCTAAAATTTAGAAATCAGGAAGCAATTCCTAAAATTTTAGAAATCTTGAAGTCAATTCCTAAACTTTTAGAAATCAGGAAGCAATTCCTAAAATTTTAGAAATCTTGAAGTCAATTCCTAAACTTTTAGAATCTTTGTCAATTCCTAAAATTTTAGAAATCTTGAAGTCAATTATATTTACTTATATTGGGTTATGGCACCATAAAACGATTCCTAAAATTTTAGAACTTTGGTTGTGAAATTCAGTTGTCAATTCCTAAAATTTTAGAAATTCCGGACAAGTATATTTTACTTATTTCAGGTTATGGGACCAGAAAACAATTAAAATTTTAGAAATCCGGAAGCAATTCCAAAATTTTAGAAATCTGTTAATTCCTAAAATTTTAGAAATTCCGGACAATTATATTTTACTTATGTTGGGTTATGGGACCAACTATTTTAGAAACTTTTCATCTTTTTTTTTTTGTCACTTATTCTAAAGAATAATCTATTTCACATGTTCCAACTATATTCTGAAAACCAAACCATGGACACTGCGATTACACGTTCTAGAGACGACTCAGAGTCCGAATGGTCGTCAGAAGACGAATGGGAGGACAGCGAACCGTCTGAACCGCTCCAGACCAGAAACCCGACCAAAATAGAAGACGCGTTGGTACCATCGTGGACGCAAGACAAATTAGAGTCCTTGCCTATTCAACTCACGTTGATCAATTATGTCAAAGATGAGACTGGCTACGCGTTGTTTCGATGCGAACCTGCAAATAAATGCTATCCAGGCATTGCTTTCGGCACTACGAGCGTTGGACAGGTCCATTTGACTGTCCACTTGCTGAATTCTACCTCTCACGTCCAAATGCGGACGCCGGACATTAAAACAAAAAGGTTGCCACATACTCGCGTGCAAAATGGGTTAGTCTTTGGGACCAAAGGGTCGATTCACTTTAAAAAAAAATGTCTTGACAAACAAACCAAAAAGGACATTGCGTTCGAGCTTGGAAAGAGCTACCTGTCTCACACTGGCGGTATTACACCACAGTTCGTCTTCGTCGCCGTTCCCTTTGAGAACGGCAGCTATGTTAAGAGCAAGGCCTTTCGGTCGCCAGCTTTCCGCGTCTTTAGTAAAAGACAAGAACGATTCCTCGAGCACATCCAGAAACGCCAAAAAAAGAATGTCGAAATTGAAAAGCTGGACACTGACATCCTTGACGCTGAAACAACGTTACGCTGTTTGGCGCAAGAACTACAGCGGCAGACATTCATGGACCGTGAGATGGTCAAGTTTTTCAACGAGATTCGCAGTAATGTGGATCGGATAACAGACCCAACGGCCAAGACGGCTCTGCAATACGCACTCCGCCACATTGAATCGTCAGAAGTCGCTAATCTTTAGGAGTTTAGGGGAAAACGAGCCGACCTTCCTGACGAAGTATGCCACATTATTAAGCGAACGACTGTGTCTACTGCAGCAATCGCCAGCCATATATCTAATCTAGTGACAGCAACCAAAATATGTAGGACAGTACCAAGCCATTTATAAAAATTGTAACAACCTAGTATAAAGAGTTCGTTTGAATTAAAAGGTTGCCTCTTGTGTCGTTTTATTTCCACATCGATGCCTATTGTTTCTTCGATGTACACATGTGACGCTTGATAAAAAACTAAAAGACCCACCAAAATCCACCACCGATACCATGTTTGAATTACAATCGACCCTACTTGAAAAGGCGGTCCCCAGTGATAAAAATCGTCCCATAAGTTTTCGAACCATAGTATCGCAAAACATACGAGAGTAATGATCAAGGATGCAAAAACAATCAAAACGGGCATTTTCTTCGTTTAACATTTTATCGTATAAATAGTGCCACTTGTTATAAACATATGCATGGAGATACTCTTTTTAAGATTACGAGTCTAATCACATTGTGGGTAGGACTAACGCTGCTCTTGGTAGGTGTCCAGCAAATGTATGATTCTGGATACAGACCGCCCGAAGTGCCACCTGGGTGGGTCACGGGCATGTTTTGGATAGTATGTGGTGGTACTTTAGCTTCCGCCTGGATATCATATTGGTCCGCCAATATGCTGTCCACACGTCGTTGGTCTGTGGGATTGTCTTCGTCTCTGATATTGATTGGTGCAGCAAGTCTCGGCGTCATGGGGACATTTTTAACTTGGAAACATCCATACAGATTAGGTCCGTGCGATTGCCTCGACACGGAGTGGGGACCAAACTGTGACCCATGCGCTTGCGTCAACGGTATCTGTGATTGGGGAACGTATGGTTCTGGCCGATGTTCCTGCGACTTGGGATGGGCTGGTAATCAGTGTGACAACTGCGACGAACGTTGGAAGGGAGAAAATTGTGATATTTGTAAAACGGGCTTCGCCGGTGAAAAATGTGAAGAATGTGCACGTGGCTACGACGGGGAAGACTGTGATATCTGTGCCCCCGGATGGCAACCATGGCAACATTCGTCGGCACTTTTTCCAAATATCATTAGCAGTGACGATTTTAGACATGTGTGTGATGAATGTCTTCCAAATCATTGGGGTTATTGGTGTCGGCAGTGTCCATGGGGAAACGATGTTCCAAAAATAACGTTAGATAAAAATGTGCCGATACAGAGTGGGACACGTGTCGCAGATTCTTCTGGCAATGGTGGGACCATCGTCAACATGCAACTATATAAAAACAATCAGTGGCACACGTCTGACCAGTACGAGACTACCAATCCTAAAGTGTTAGAACATACCAAAGTGAAAATCAAATACGACAAGGACAACACGATCTCGAAATGGATTTTATTTAACGACTTGCGCGGCGTCCAGTGTAATAATCGAGGCACGTGCAATGACGATGCAAATCACCAACTAGACCATCCAGATTGGCAAGATACCTGCACCTCTACCTTTGAAGAATGTACCTCCAACAAGGACTGTACCGTGTCTGAAAACTGCAAGGGGACATGCCAACCCACAGAACTACCTGTGGCCGCATTATGGGTGGTACAACTGCCACAAGGGAAATTATGTTCCACCGACGAAGACTGCATCGACCGGTCGATACTGATTGACGCCACAAATGCGACGTACGAAGGAGGACGATGTCTGAGTCGGACATGCTGCAAAGAATCGTTTCATGGGGACGGCACTTGTGATTGTGACCCTCAATATTTTGGACCCATCTTGGACAATCAACCACTGTACCAGCTCTCACCGTCCTGTGATTTTTGTCCGGGTTATGACTGGCTAACGGAAGAACCATCCACTATATGTTCCGGTGGAAAGGGCACCTGCAAACCTTCTTATAGTCGAAACAATGACTACTTACAAATGAGATGTAAATGTGGTCACACACAATATGAAGACCCTGTCACCAAAATTGTCAACCCCGACCGATTGGTCGCATGGTCCGGAGACCTGTGCGAATGTGGAGACTGGAACAACGACCAAAAATGCGATACCTGTGCTTCTGGCTACTGGGGTTCTGAGTGTCAACAATGTCCCGGAGGATTTGGTCTGCGAGCCTGTTCTGGTCATGGGACATGCCAAGGTAGTGGGACTGCCGCAGGCACTGGACAATGCATTTGTGATATCAAACCCGAATCGGCCTGGATGCTGGCACCATACGTCAAACGCTATGAATCCGAAATCGTCGGGTTTGACTCAAATAAAAAAGACTTGACGTGTTCGGAATGCGCACCAAACTATTGGGGAGAACAATGTAGTAGATGTGACGAATTGCAAGACATTGCCCCGACACAATTGGAGGACATATTTCAACCAGGTGGTAGCTATTCGCTCGGCATTGGACAGTCCTCAACAGAACCCTTTCCAGTATGTCACCCACAAGACCCTCTAATTTGTTCTTTGGCATGTGGCGGTGGTGGTTGGTGTAATTGGGGACGCACTGGCGATGGTACATGCACATGTTGGTCCAACAAACGCAAAAACCACCACACATGGAATCCATTGGACAACGTCTGCATTGGTAACCACCGATTTAATGGCACAACGGGCGAGCAATGTCCGTCCTACGGCTACTGCTCTTTAGGTGATACAAGTCGACGGACAGAAGACATCTGTGGCGAACAAACATACATTGGCACACAAAAAGAGATGGACAATACCCACACCGGATGGACACCCTATGATGATTGGTCAGGGCCCATAGCCGATTACAATCAAGAATGTGCAGATGACGGCAAAGGTCAGTGCTATAAATGGCTGCCCGACAACTGGAGACCTCGAAATTGGGGATTCTCATGTATTAGAGACGAATAAAAATCCTAATAATTGTATGGTTTTAATGTATTTATTGTATCTTTTCTACACAAATGGAAAACAAATTGGAAATAGAAACCATTCAATTCGAAAATATTATTCATCGCGATGCGCGTTTTGCGAAACGCGACGACGTGGAATACCACGTCTTCTCGAATGAAACGGACGACCCGTCCACTATCGAGAAATGGGTTGGTGTTCACCAACCCTTCAAAGTACTCATGGACCCACTATCCTACGACAAACTGAAAAACAATCGCATTAAATGGATTTTTGACGATGACAAAGTCTTGGTCGGATGCAACATTATACAATAATGGTCACAACATGCCCACTATACCACTTTAACACATTTTTCTCAGTGATGGAAGGCCATTTAGCAAGGCGGGGCCATAACGTAGCCACGGTTTTATTTCCGACTACATAGCGTACGACGGACGTGACAGGATTCATAATCGGCACGTCGACAATGTCAGTTAACAGTAGCATTTTTGAATAGGCAGAAGTTTGAAACGTTTGAAATGGATACTGGCCAACTCTTAATCGATTTCGCCGCACGCGTCGATTGCGAAAAACCCACAAGTCCGCCTCTTTGTGTTCAAACGCACGTTCAAACTCAATCATATGTTTGGAGCCGACATAGGCTATCATCGTAGGGTTCGGAGGGTCACTCAGAAAATGACTGTAATATGATAATGACCAGACACATAACATAACAATAACAAGAAAATACTTGATCATACATTTCAAATAAACTACAGAGAACTAAATAGAACTCTTTTTAAAATCGTACTCCGGATTCGTTGCAACCGTCTTGGTCCAAATCACCATTAAATTGGACGGTAATGACGCGGCCTTCAATGGCCATACATATGCCAGGCACACGTTTGTTGGAAGGTCGATGCCATGCCATAATAACGTCACCTGCCTCCACGCGAGTTGGCTCCACATTCTCAGAAGCGTCGATACGAAAATTTTTACCAAGGCGTGTCACGACATAGCCCGTTTCCTCTAATTTTAAAATGGTAAACTTAGAGCCACGCACCAAAATGCCATCGCCCTTACTAAAACTAGGACACATTATATGTTGAATGCGCGACAATAGATTCTCAATCGCAAAATATTCGGCCTCCTCTTTTAAAAGAACCATGTCCACAGACTCTTTGGGAGGCAATGCCTTTGAACCCCGCAAATAGTTTAAAATCCATCGAAATGGCACTGGGTCGCGGTCAATGAAATAGGCATCCTCTACCAAGCGGCCAGGATTATCATGTTGAATCATGGCTGATAACATATGTGGCTCCTGAGACATCATCGTATCGCGCGACGTCCAAAAAAGTTGCCCACCCACATTCAACTTGACCAACATTATTCAGACGGTGGACGTTCTTAAATATTCGAAATCGCAAGTCTGTAGCGCCCCCCCCCCAATATCTTTTTTCTACAAGTACTTGAAACATTTACTGTTGGAGAGTCACAAAACCCAATATCGCACCTACCAGACGGGTTCTCGGATTTTGAGTTCGTATTCAACTTGTTTTGGTGTATTGTTTGAAAGTTGTGCGGGCAACCAAACCGAACTCATCATCCGTAGCAGCAGGAACGAATGAGTCAGGAAAGAAAACAAAATTCATGTCCACAACGTTCGCAGAGTGAGTCATATAGCGCTTTCCCAACTCACCTGGGTAATTTTCTATGTACTTTTTGATGTCTATGAGATATTGCTTTAGGTTAGGCTTTCCTATTTCATTTAAATCGTTGATTACCATTCTCTTTAAATCGTTGATTACCATTCTCTTCTTCTGCAACGACATGTATGCATGATTTTGGTCAGAACCCTGATTGCAATATTGGCAATCCAGATATAGTTGAGCCTGGTCGGTTACGCTGGTCGCAATCCGAAGTATTAGGTCACTCGAATCATTGTCCAGTTTAGTTAACATATATTTTTCAATCGATTTGCTAGTCATGGGCGCAAGCTCCTTTTTAGATGACAGAAAACTCTCGGATAAGTAAAAAAGAGCAAGACTTTCGAAGACAAACATGTAAAGTCGAAAATTCAAAGGGTCTTCTTGCGTTGGGTCTGGCCTGTCTAAAAAGTCATCATTGCAAACTAAGACCTTTAGCATGAAGTCAGAGACGTACCCGAGGAGGATGTCCATTTTTATGGTGACTCATTTGTTTCACCTCTTTAAGTACTGCACATTTTTTAATGTTCATCAGAATCTGTAGACTTTTATGGGGGCCAAGACTTGTAATATTTTAGAACTGGTACATTTTAGAACTGGTAATATTTTAGAACTGGTACATTTTAGAATTGGTAATATTTTAGAACTGGTAATATGACATCACAAACATTACCACCATTGTTTAAAGATGCCTGTCCCGTTTTAGCGTCAACAGTGGAACGGGACACGTATCAAGAACACAGGGGCGACACTGTGATTGCCTACATCGCTGGTAAAGAAATGGCAAGGGGTCATGCTACATCACAGGGACATGTGAGACACAATCAAGAAACCTATCTTTCAGTTACTGATTTTTACACCGATTCGATACATCGTATTAGTTCACAAAATGATGATTGGTGGAACGTCGACAAGCAATGTTATAATAATTGTTACAGGACTGTACAAGATTTGCAGGACAATTAAATATACACAGAACCTATATCCGAGTACAGAGAACCTATATCCGAGTACACAGAACCTATATTAATAAAAATAAACACCCAACATAACATGTGAACACAGATAACATGTGAATACGTATAATTAATGACCACATTTATGTTGGGTTATGGGACCACAATTCCTAAAATTTTAGAAATTCGGTTGTCAATTCCTAAAATTTTAGAAATTCAGACAATTCCTAAAATTTTAGAAAACTCAGTATTAATTTATTTATTTAGAGTGTCAATTGTATTTACTTATGTTGGGTTATGGGACCAAAACAATTCCTAAAATTTTAGAACTCTGGTAATTCCTAAAATTTTAGAATCTGAGTCCATTCCTAAAATTTTAGAACTTCGATGGGCAATTCCTAAACTTTTAGAACTGAGTCCATTCCTAAAATTTTAGAACTTCGATGGGCAATTCCTAAACTTTTAGAAATCTGATTGTCAATTATATTTACCTATGTTGGGTTATAGGCCACAACAAATTCCTAAAATTTTAGAAATTCAGTTGTCAATTCCTAAAATTTTAGAAACTCAGTCAATTCCTAAAATTTTAGAAATTTGTTTGTCAATTCCTA